>AUXO014136081.1_pt1 | contig 16196 bp, 18 predicted proteins | sample 768731 | NCBI WGS metagenome assembly AUXO01 (sample SAMN02715735, study PRJNA202380) | gut metagenome | biome: sheep rumen | host: Ovis aries | place: New Zealand: Palmerston North
TGGCTGGGGATGAGGGATTCGAACCCCCGAATGTCGGGACCAGAACCCGATGCCTTACCACTTGGCGAATCCCCAACGGTTGATACCATATTATCACTTTTTCTGAAGAATGTCTAATTTTTATGAGCAAGATATAGCGCTATTGCTTTTTATGGCGTTTTATGCTATAATATTGGTAATAGTATTCGTTCTTTTCCAAGAAGGGAGGCGTCTATGTTTAAAGACGTAATTTATGTCACAAGAGAGAGGCTTGAGTTGCCGGCTTTTGTTGCTAATAGCGATAAGTTGCCAGATTTCGCAAGAGATTGCCGCAGTGTCCTCGATGACGGAACCTATCACTTTGCATGTCATGAAAAGGAATCTCTTACTTGCAAAGCTGACGATATCGTCTATTTTGATCACTGTCGTCATGACTCGCATTATCTGTCTGTTCTTAATCCTCGTAATTGCCATATCGAAGACGGGATTATATACGAGAAAAACCCGATTTATATGGCTACTCTTGTCGATTACGATCTGCCCGATTTCATGTCCGATATTAAAGTTAGTTTCGATGGAAAGGCTTGGCACTTGGATACATGCAGGTTGCGCATTGTCGTAAACATCGGCGATTACTGGATTCGCGATATTGATCTTGATGGCAGATATGTAACTCCTATTGTTTCGGCTATCGGAAGATGCGAGGACAGTTTTACGAGAATGTGGCGCTGTGATAAAAGCGGCAAATATATCGAGAAGCTTTCCGACTACGATCGCCGTACTTATCCTTCTTTCCCCAGTCCGTGAACTGGGGTATTTTTTGTTATAATTTCTATAATGAAGAGTTCCAAGAAGGTATCTGGCAAGACAGTCCATAAGATTAAAGTTGATAACCGAAATTTTTTACAAAAAGCAACTGATACAACTGAAGGCTTTTTCTTGAATATTTTTAATGCCATTGGTCTTAAAGCATTTGTAAAATGGTATCTAAAAAATATCGAAACGATGCGTTATCTCGTTTTTGGCGGTTTAACTACCGTCGTTAATGTTATTACTTTTGCATTATTTAACGCACTTTCTTTTCCTACTCTCATAAGCAATTCTATAGCGTGGATTGTTGGTGTAATTTTCGCCTACATAACAAACAAATACTGTGTCTTTAATAGCGAGACAAAGAATAAAAAAGATGGCGCTCGAGAAGCTAGTAGCTTTGTTATCGCAAGGCTCGTTACCCTGGGGATTGAATCTGTTATGATGTGGTTCTTTGTTGATATCTTGCATTGGAACGCAATCCTTATGAAGATTATTGCTAACATCGTTGTTATTATTCTAAATTTCGTCTTTAGTAAACTATTTATCTTTAAGAAGAACGATAAGACAGAGCGCCCAGAAAGCGCCTAAACTGCATTCGTTGTATAATAGTTATATTGCTATGGCGAGTGAGAACCGGGTTTCTAGGGCTATATACTCTTCTGAGCGAGACAATACAGTCTTGCAGAAGCTATCTTTTTTTAATCGTGAGGAAACTAGTCGCCAATATCGCAATGAATGGAAATATAGATGCAATAACCAAGAACTGGGCCTTCTTGAAGCTCGTCTTAATTCGATTCTTTCGACCGATAAACACTCAGGTACAAACGGTGGATATAGCGTGAGAAGCTTGTACTTCGATGATTATATAAATACTTCAGCGCATCAGAATCAGGCAGGCATACCAGACAGGTTCAAGTGGCGCGTGAGGTATTATGGCGGCGGCACTAGTAAACATATGCACTTGGAATTTAAAAGAAAACGCGATGGGCGTGGAATTAAAAAATCCTGCAAGATTACCGAAGAAGAGTTTCAGTATATTCTGAACGGTGAGCCCGAAAAAGTATTATGGAATACCGACGAAACGCTCCTTAGAAGATTCTGCTACGAAATAATGACTCGAGATTTTAGGCCAAAGGTCATAATCGACTACGACAGGATCGCCTATACGGAACCGATCGCGAACATTCGCATCACTTTAGACAAAAATATATCTGCATCTTACGAATTCAATAAGTTCTTAACTGGAGATTACCTAAAGTTCCCGCTTCAGGATGCAGACAATCATATTCTTGAGGTAAAGTTTGATAATATCTTGCCTGGATACATTAGAAACATTATCGATTCGTACGGAATGCAACAAGCTTCATTCTCGAAATATTACTTTGGAAGAAAGAAACTAGAAGGATTAATTTAAAGGAACAATATGATTTCACAAATATTTGATAATATCGGACAAATTTACAATAATTCACCTATTTCAATTCTTACGATTTGCTCTATCTTGGCGATCGTGACTGTGCTTGCTATCTATGAGTTTGCGGTCTATAGGCTTATTTCACATCGCTCTTTCTATAACAAGTCGTTTAATATCGCGATTACGATTTTGCCGTATTTTATTTCGACAATTATTCTTTGCTTGCAATCCAATGTCGTGATCACGCTTGGCACAATTGGCGCTTTGGCCATCATTCGCTTCCGTACCGCCGTTAAAGATCCAGTTGATATGATTTATCTTCTCTGGTCAATTCATACGGGTATCATTTGTGGCTGCCAGCTTTTCCCTGTAGCAATTATTACGTCTATTGCTGTTACGGTTTTGTTGCTCGTCTTAGAGCATGTTCATTTTGGCCGCAAGCCATTTATTATCATTATTCATAGCCATGAGCAGATCGATAAGAAACTTGGTTTAATTTTCAAGAAACATACAAAGAGCTTCCGTATCAAGAGTCGTAACTTTACTTCTGACGGCGTAGATTATGCTATTGAAGCCTCTATCAAGAAGCCAGAACTTCTTACTCAGCGTCTTCGTAACACCAAAAAGGTTGTTCGTTTCTCTGTTATCGAATACGACGCAGATGATTTAGTGTAGGGTGTGATTTAATGAATCGAAGAATCGTTTCAATTATTGTTCTTATTCTTAGTCTCTCGCTTTTTGGTTTTTTGTTATATTCGACAAGCTTTAATGATAGGCTAGATAAGTTTTATGTTTCCGAAGATGAATGGAGTAAAATCACTGAAACTCGCAACGAAGATATTACTCTAGATATTAGTGCGCTCAAGATTAATCACGAGAAGCCTTTTGTTTCTGATGGCAATACAATCTATTATTCAATGATTGACGGCGATGCGAATCGTTTGAATCCTACAATTCAGATTGGTAGCGGTTTGAAGCTTGCTATCAAGGGTGAGAAAATGAGCGACGAAAGTATTGCGCAGAATACAATGCAGCAATTACTTGTTTATAGTAATAAGTTTTATAAGGTTTTTGATCTTGTTACCACAAATCTGCCATTACTTAGCATTGATTACGAATCTGATCTTCCTACTTCTAGGGAAGATGTTGGGTTTAATATGTCTCTTTATGATAATCGTAAAGGCATTTTAAGTCGCATGATTAATAGTTATGGCAAGCTGCATAAGCGTGGCGGTTCGTCATTTATTAGTAAAAAGGGTAGCTATTCGGTTGATTTAGCTCAGAAGTCTTTAGGCGATAATGTTCGTTCTAACCCAAAGAGTTTACTTGGTATGAGAGAAAGCGATAAATGGGTTCTAAATAATGTTTCCTATGATTTTGAAAAGGTTCGTGACTATTTCGCGACTAAGCTTTGGAGCTCTAGTTCGGCCGATAGGCATTCTTTTGATTTTAATAATAGTTCTGAGTGGGAATTTGTTGAGGTTATTGAAAACGGCACATACTCGGGACTTTATTTGCTGGGGCATAAGCCAGACAAAGACATGATTAACTATGACGCGAATGCCGAGCATCCAGACATTCTGTTTAAAGCTGACGAAGATGATAACTTCTATGATTTTATTATTGGAAAAATTAATTATTTGGAATACTACTCGTTAGAGACCGATGACATTGATAGAGATATGGCATATAACGTCTTGAGGGATTATATTAAAAGTCTTTATGGCTCTGATCCTAATGAAATGGATAAGTATACTGATTTCAAGAACGCTATCGATTTTAATATAATTCTTAACGTAACTCAGAATATTGATGCTCCGCGCCATTTGCAGGGTATGCTCAAGAATGCCTATATTACTTTTATGTGGGATGGTGATCATTATCGTGCTGTCTTAACTCCGTGGGATTTCGATAATGCTTTCGGTTCCTATTCTTTGGATGGTTTGCAATACAACTCTTCTGCCGAAGAAAATGTTTTACTAACAAGTGATTATATCGCCGCAAAACGCAGAATTGGTGATACTGAGATTTGTAGGTCACTCGCAACTCGTTATCGTGAGCTTCGCCAAGGCGTTTGGGATGACGATCATGTAAATAAAATTATCGATACTGCCGAGTCTAAAATCTACAATTCTGGTGCTTTCCTTCGTGATTTGAATCGTTGGCCAAATACTAATCATGGAGATGCGAACCTTAAATTGTCTCAGTTTAGAGATTATGTCTTGAGCAGGTTTTCTTATCTCGATACATATTACTTGCCTTTGGATACTAGAGCGATGGAAGCCGAGGAATTATATGTGTTCCCTAACTATATTTCTGTCTACTTATCTACTGGAATTCTTCTGTCTCCAGACGATCCAGAATATCTTGAAGCAAAGCCCGAAAAGGTCGAAGACGAGCCCGACGTAACTGAGGACGAAGTTTTTTACTACGATTTTGATTTCTAATAGCGTTTCTTTAAGCATTAGCGCTGTGGTATAATGATATAAATTAGTGCTTAAAATGAGGTAAAGGGTGGAAGACCAAAATTTAAATCAGTATCAGCCGCTTGAAAGCATTGAGGATGTTGAGGAATTTTACTCGGCGATTCGTCGCGAGAACCTAACCCACAAGCTTTCTCCAGAGAGGCCATATTGTTACTGGACAATCGAAACTTACGACAAATCTAATGGTATTCGCGGTGGCGGTGGCCTCGGTGTTTTGGCCGCGGATATGCGTCGTGTAGCCGAACAGCTTTCCGTACCATTCGTGCTTGTCACTCCGTTTTATCCTTGGGAATCTCATCAAAAGATGGAGAATCTTCAACAAACGGATTATCACGAAGAGCGTAATTATAAGGATTATGGCTTTAATTATGTGGACAAAGTCAGCATCCGTACGGCTACTGCAGGTGTCGAACTTGACGTTATTGAAAAGCGTTTAGGCACTTCTCGTTTCCTATGTATTACTGAGCCTAATTTTGGTGAGCTTTATTCTGGCGAATCTGGCTCGGATCACCGCCTATACCAGGAAGTAGCTCTTGGTTTTGGTGGCTACAAAGCCTTGAAACGCATTGGCTGCAAGCCAGCTATTATTCAGCTTAACGAAGTAGCTACATTCTTTGCTGCTATTGCTCGTCTTGATGAGCTAGCAAGCTCGGGCATGGATCTTTATGAGGCTCTAGTTTACACTCGCAAGCACACTCTTTATACTAATCACACGCTCGTTCAGGCTGCTGAAGCTAACTTCCGCTACGACCAGTTTGAGCAGTATGTCTTCCCTAACATAAAGTCGTCGGCGGTTCGTCGCTGGCTATCTAATCAGTTTAATAACGGCGAGATACGCCTCAGCACTCCTACTATCGAGATTGCCGAGCTTCGCAGTGGTGTAAGTAAGCTTCATGCTCGCGTTGCAAACTATCATGACATCAATGGCAATAAGATTAAGTTTAAGTCTGTAACTAATGGCGTTCATCTTCGCACCTGGGTGCTTCCTGAAATTATGGATTACTATCATGAGCACAACATCTTGACCCGTTTCGACCTTCCAGTCGAACGCGAATATGAAGAAAACATCGACAAGATTACCGCTGAAGAAATCCGAAATCTCAAGCGCATTTGTCGCGTCAAACTTAACGAAACCCTAAAGCATCGCACCGATCAATACGGCAATGTCATTCAGATTCCTGAAGATGCTTTCTTATTCGACTTTAAGCGCCGTTTCGTAGATTACAAGCGTCCATGGCTACCATTCACGGATACGGACAGAATCGCAAAGATTCTCGAAGAAAACAATGCGCATTATATCCTTTCCGGTCGCGTTCACTCTGGCGATGATGTAATGTTCGGTAAGCTTATGGATCTTCTCAAAAAGATTGACGAGAATCCAATTCTCAAAGAGCGTGTTCACTATCTTCCAGATTACGACGAAGAGCTTGGTCTTGCTTTATCGCTTGGCGCTAACTCGAGCATCAACACGCCTATTGTCGGCCTTGAAGCTTGTGGTACTAGCTGGGAGAAAGATATCGCCAACCTTGGCTTACTTATTTCTACTCATGATGGCGGCGTCGCAGATTGTTCTTCGGATAATTATCTTCATGTCGAAGGCAAAACTGAGGAGGATGAAGTTAAGAGCCTTTACGAGCAGATGGAACTTGCTATTAAGGCTTGGAATAACGATTTCGATCTTGAATATTGGGTACATACCCAGCTCAAAGCTTATCTTGATATCTGCTCAGGCACACGCATGATGCGCGATTATCTTAACTACCTATTCTAGGATTATTTCTGTCAGGGTTTAGCGTAGCCTATTTGAATAAAATACGGATTTATGCTAAACTCTTGACAGAGTCCGGATAGGACTATTTTTAATGGGAGCAAATATGGCAAACGTAACTCGAATTAAGGCTAAAGACAGTAATCGCTCCGACAAATCGTCGGCAGATAATTCTGATGCCGAAATCTCTCGCAAAGTAAGTATTAAAGCTAAGAATAGCGAGAACAAAAAGGCTCAGGCAGCCAAAAAAGAAGCTATCAAAAACAAGGCTAAAGAAATCCGCAAAGAAAAGAAAGCAGCCGAAAAGAAAGAAATTCCTGCTATCCTTAAACCACTTTGGTTCATTTCTGCGCCATTTCGTGCTATTGGTCGCTATATTCGCGATTCTTTCCGCGAACTTCGCCAGGTACGTTGGCCGAATCGCAAAACAACTTGGAAGATTACACTTTCTGTCATTATCTATGTGGTAATCATCGGAGCTTTCATTATGCTTCTAGATATTCTTCTTAAATTAATATTTGATAACCTACTAGGAGGAAAATAATAAATGGCAGTTAACCGTTATAATGGCGATCGTTCTTGGTATGCTGTAAGCACCTACGCTGGCTATGAAGATAAGGTTGCTGATTCTATCAACCAACGTGTTGATACCGCAGATTTCGCAAACAACATCTTCGAAGCTATCGTTCCAAAGGAAAAGCAAATCGAAATCAAGAATGGCAAGCGCCGCATCTCTGATAAGAAGATCTTCCAGGGCTACGTCTTTGTAGATATGAAGATGTCCGATGCTACCTGGTATATTATCCGCAACACTCCTGGTGTTACTGGTTTCGTTGGTACTGGTACTCAGCCAACTCCAGTTTCTGAACGCGAAATCGAGAAAATCAAGAAGCGCATGGGCGTTGAAGAACCTAAGTTTACTGTTAACTATGAAGTTAATGAGGTCGTTTCCGTTGTCGATGGTCCATTCAAGGGCTTTGAAGGCACAATTGCCGAAATCGACTCTGCTAAGGGCAAGCTCAAGGTTATGGTCAGCATGTTTGGTCGCGAAACCGCAGTCGAGCTTGATGCTCTTCAGGTCAAGAAGATTGATAACTAACTTTCTAGAAAAACTCTCCGCAAGGGGAGTTTTTTGACGGATTGATATAATTGTTGTACTCTTAGCTTGAAGGGCATCTGCCCTTAGATTTTTTAGAAAGGGGGATTTTCATGAAAATCCGCATCCTCACTGGTTTCTCCATCGCTCTCGTAGTACTCTTGGCGCTTCTTTTCCTTCCTCATGTCGCGGTCAGTGTATTTTACCTGATCATTTGTGGTCTTGCGCTTTTTGAAATGCTGGCAGCCTTAGCAAAATGCTATTCGCAGTTTAACTGCGATCATTGCATTACGGAGTTTATCTTCATTTGCTTCTCGACGGCGAGCGTTGTGATTGTCTTTGACAATTACACCATAGGTTATCTTATCATTCTATGTGCGCTTGTAGACACGGCAGGATTTACGGTCGGAAAAGCTCTTGGTAAAAAGGCTCACAAAGTCTCTATGCTCAAGAAAATTTCACCAAATAAATCCTGGGAAGGCTATATTGGTGGCATCGTATTCTCGATTGTCGGTGGCATCGGATTCTACTATCTGATGAAGGATTTGTTACCCGAGCTCGCGCTTTGGTTCGCGTTCGTCGCCTGGATTCCTGCAATCATAGGCGATCTTTACGAATCATATATCAAGCGGCTCTTAAGCATCAAAGACTCCGGAGACGTAGCCGGAAAGTCCGGGGCAAAAATAATTAGAGCCCTCGAAAGACCTATTCGAAGCCATGGAGGATACCTTGATCGAATCGATTCATTTATCTTCGTGTCAGTAGCTTTCATGATTATCAAATCATTTTTTAAGCCGCAGTAATGCGGCTTTTTTATTACGACTATGCTAAAATAGATGTATAAATAAATCTTACTAAGGAGAATATATATCCATGGACGGTGCAGCACCTGCAGCAACCCCAACACCAACACCAGCTCCGACTCCAGCGGCCCCAGTTGTCGCTCCAGTAGTCGCAGCTAAACCAATGAGCCCAAAAACAAAGAAGATGATTATCATCTTTAGCATTGTCGGCGTAGTCGTAGCAGCTATTGTAGTATGTCTAATCATCTTCCTTCCAATGCTCTTCGGCGTAGACTGGAAAGAGACAAAGGAAGCGGCTGAAGACTTCTATAAGGCAAACAACTCAATTTCTAGCGAATGTTCGAGCGCTATGAGTTATGTAAGTAGCACTTATACTTCTAAGTCCGATTATGACAAGTATGTTTCTCAGTGTAGCGATGCTATGAATGACTACATCAAGGCAGCTGACAAGATTGGTGAATCTTCTGGCGTTAAGCGCAACGACGCTATTAAGAAGAAGTACGAAGCTTTCAAGAAGGATTACGACGAAGCTAAGCCAATTATTAGCGGCATTGGCGAACTTCTATCTGCCGAACACGAAGTTGTCCTAGGCGCAGATGAAATCAGCGATATGGATGATGTCTCTAGCTTGGACGACAGTTATTTTGAAGATCTAGTCAAGCCTCTACGCAATGTTTCTAACGATGGCGTAAAAGATATCGCAAACACAATGGCTGACAAGGTTGAAGGATATCTAAAGATTGTCGTTAAGTATCAGAAGGCTTACAAGAAATGGTACGACACTCCATACTCTGATCCTAACTACAATACTGTTCGTGACGAGTACTATGAAGCTCGCGATGCATACTATGATGCAGATCTAGATATGGACATGAGCGAAGTTACTGACAAGTTGGGTAGCCTAGACGACACTGCTGAGGATCTATACAACACAATCCGCAGCGAATATAAGAAGAATAACTAATCATTCTCGAAAAGCCATCAGTTAAAGCTGGTGGCTTTTTTGACTTTTTAAGAATTTTTTGGTATAATAGAAGGCGTTACGCATTCGTTAACTTTTAAAGGGATATTATGGCAAAAAAGGTTATTGGTAATCTTAAACTCCGCATCCCTGGTGGTAAGGCAACAGCTGGACCTCCAGTAGGAAGCACGCTCGGTCAGTGGGGTCTAAACATGATGGACTTCATCAACCCATTCAACGAGCAAACAAAAGAATTCATGGGCAAGAACGTTATCGTTCATATCCGTGTTTACGATGATCGTACTTTCGATTTCAAGTGTCTAGGTCAGCCAGTCGATGATCTTATCCGTGAGAAAATCAAGCTAGATAAGGGTTCTGGCAAGCCAAATACCGACAAAGTTGGTAAAATCACTATGGCTCAGATTAAAGAAATCGCAGCCGTAAAGATGGCACAGCTTAACGCTATTGACGAAGAAGGTGCTTGCAAGCAGATTGCTGGTACTGCACGTTCTATGGGCGTTGAAGTCGTAGAGTAATTCTTTAAGAAGAGACCTCAAAAGGGTCTCTTTTTTGGTGCAAAAAATATCCCCGGTCATAAGAGCCGAGGATTAGAATTAGAGAATTCGAGCATCGTTTTCGAGCAGCCAAAGACCTTTTGCGGTTCTTTTGAAGTGCTTATCTTGCGCATACTTTGGCAACCCATAGAAACTAATCGTCTCAAGCGTGTCACATAAAACTATAAGCTGCGAACTAGTAAAAGCCGTCAGATTATCGTTTAGATCAAACACTTCAATACCGTAGTCCACGAGTTTTTTAATATCTCTTGCGGTATTCGCCTGGCTTATACGGAGGAGCCCAGTCGTAGGAACTATAGTTTTCGGAATTATAATCCCAACATATTTAAGACTACTTGGAATATCTATTGCATACTCCGAATCGGAAATATCCGGATTATTCCAAGATATGCGTACTGTCGCACTAATCATCCCGAAAACGGTTGCCTCGCGGTGAAGCTGAAGCTTATAATCTTTCCCTTCGCGATCTTTACCGTTCCAAGTGATAGGATCTTCATATTGTAGGTCGTAGTATTCAAATAGTTCGCAAAGATTAATCTTGCTCCCGTCGATTGCGTCATAGATGTTTGCATGAGTATAGAAATCCATGCCACTGAATTTATATATATTAGGACAATAGCTAAAAATTCTCTTTTCTGGGTCGTATCGCTTGGAATATTTCTTGTTCCATTCATTCTCCTGCGCACGCAACACAGAATTATGCCTTGATCCGAAAGACATCATGCTCGATTCTCTCATCTCTGGATAAATTACAAGTTCTAACACTTTTCATCCCTCCCTTAGTAACAGATGTTAGACACTTAAGGCTATTTTAACACAGTCCAAGCAAAAACTTGATAATTCGTCGATATTCTGTTAGAATATAGGGGTTATTATTAATTTGCGGGAGGTTAAAACCGTTTGCACCGCGAAAGGAATTCAAAATGGCAGAAAAAGAAGCCAAAGAACTTGAAACTCCTGTAGTAGCAGAAGAAACTACAGAAGCTCCAGCTGAAGAAAAATTCGCTAAGGCTGGCAAAAAGTCCAAGAAGCACGTCGAAGAGGTAAAGGCAGAAGAAGAACGCCAAGCTCGCAAACTCGAAGCTGCTGCAGCTCCAGAGAAAAAGGTTGGCCCAAAGCCAGTTACCCGTACTCGTCTTGAACGCCGTGGCAAGAACTACAAAAAAGCCGCAGAAAAGATCGAGAAAGGTAAAGTTTACAATCTTGACGAAGCTATCAAGCTTGCTATCGAAACAAGCCCAGTTAAGTTTGACGCAACCCTAGAAATGCATTTCCGCCTAGGTGTTGATCCACGCCAGGCAGACCAGAACATTCGTAGCACAGTTAGCCTACCAGCTGGTACCGGTAAAACTGTTCACGTAGCTGTATTTGCCCCACTAGATCTTTGCAAAGCTGCAAAGGCTGCAGGTGCAGATATCGCAGAAGACGAAGAGTTCTTGAAGATGCTAGACAAAGAAGAAATCAACTTCGATGTCCTTATCAGCACTCCTCAGTACATGCCAAAGCTTGGTCGCTATGCTCGCATGCTTGGTCCTAAAGGTCTTATGCCAAATCCAAAGGCTGGTACCGTTACGACTGATATCGAGAAGGCTATCAAGGAAGCTAAGGCTGGTAAGATTGAATATCGCGTCGACAAGCAGGCTATCGTTCACGTTGGCCTAGGCAAGATTAGCTTCGGTGCTGACAAGCTCAAACAGAACATTGTCGCTTTCACCGACAGCCTAAAGGCTCAGAAGCCAGCTTCTCTAAAGGGTCAGTACATCAAGTCTGTATTTATTACTACAACTATGGGTCCAAGCATCCAGGTTGAAAATATCTACAACTAATTCGATGCACTAAAAAATATCCCCGTTTGGGGATATTTTTGTTGGCTTTTAATTATTTAGACCAGTTATTTGTGTTCTTGATGTCGTTTTCGAGGGTCTCAATCGTAGTCATTTCCCATTCTTGCTCCCAGTCGGTTTTGGATACGACGTTTTGAGGATGAGTATATTGAACTACATAATTATCATCTTTATAAACTGCTATGTTGGCCACCGCAACACCATTTGCTTGCGCTTCGTCAACCATTGGCTGAACATTTGTATCCCAATAGCTCCTAGGAAGTACCGTTATGATAGCGAGCGCCGACCATTCTTTTCTAAAATCATCCTCTGTTCCGCCATTGAATTCATATGCACCTCTTGAGAAATCTGGGATATTCTGTGCGCCATTTGTATTCTTTGACAAACCACCGATTGCAACCCTTTCAATCCAGTTTTGATCATATGGTGAACTTGATGAGTATGAATAATTTATAAACTCATAATTATCGCTTAGTCTCAGCTTCAAGCCAGATTTCTTAAACGAAATAGTCCCACTATCAACAACGGCTCCTTCGCATGGAGTTGGAGTTGTGCCTTCTTCGGGTTTTGTCTCTTCTGGAGCCTTGCACTTCGTGCCATTTTCGGCAGTATTGTTCGAAGATGTAATTGGATTATCTTTTACAAGAATCAAATATGCACTAAAGCCTGCGCCGCAAAGAGTTAGAATCAAGAAGATGAACGTCGCTACTTTCCAGCCAGTACCCTTAGATTTCTTTGCTACAGGTAAACCTTCTGTCGATTGAAAGCTACTTACTGGTTTTGCTTCTTCTGGCATTTCCTTTGCCTCCTCCTTGCTTGGATCTGCGTTTTCGTTATCGTTTACGATTTCTGCCGCTGCCTGCCCGGCACTTAATGGCATCTCTTTTTCTTCTTCCGACATATTATTCCTTGTTATTGATTAGTTTCCGTGTTCATACAGCGACTAAATTGCAGATCTGGGTATGTTTCCACTACTGCGTCATATTCGTCATCATTTACTTCGATACAGACCGTAGCTTTGTTTATAATCTTCCAGGAAGCATCACTCTCCGTGGTCCTGATATAATATCTTAGATCTGAACCGCGATTATCTTCTTTGCTGCGAGGAGAAACGACCGCAATAATATACTTTCCGTTACTACTGACTTTGAAATCCGAAATATATATATTGTAGCCTTCGAATTCCTTTTCGGCGGTTTCTTTGAGGTTATCTAGTTTAAAGTCGAAGTCGGCTAGTTTTGGCGATTCACTTTCTTTTGATTTGCTTTCATTATTATTGCCCTGGTTTGCCTTCTTGTCTTCATCTTCTTTAGCTTCTTTGAAAGGCGATGTATATTCTAGACGAAGCGAGCCGTCAGAACTTTCTTTTACAGACAGCATCCCAGTCGCAAAAAGTACGCTAAGAATGATAGTAATTATTAGTAAAATACTAAGAACAATCGTGACGAGTTTCCAGCCAAAACCTTTGGCACGTTTAATTTCTCGCCTGATCTCTTCTTTGAGCTTTAAATCCTCAACCCCATTGTCATCCATATTTTTATTTTAACATAAGCTAGTTATATTTTACTCCAACAAAAAGCCCTCCAAATCGGAGGGTTTTTGCTTTATTAGCGCTTCTTTTCCTTTACTTCGTTGCGGCCAAGGTTCTTCTTGGTTTCCGTAAAGACGACATGCTTGCGAAGAACAGGATCGTACTTGCGTAGGCTTAGCTTATCTGGAGTGTTCATCGTATTCTTCTTGGTGTAATACTGGCGAATACCAGATTCTTCGGATACGAGACCAACGAGCTTGCGCTTAGTGTTATTTTTCTTTGCCATATTAGCCATATTTTAGCATATTTACTACTCTGTAGCAAGAGTTACATGGTGATCAGCTCGCCTACGACGTTTTATATAAGGGAGTCTTTAACTAGCAATATAGTAATTAGCTTGCAAAATCCGCAAGTAATGTCAGGTGAGCCGTTCCTGCTAAGGTGTAATTACTTGCAAAAATCGCAAGCTAAATCCTATATAAGCGAAAGATTTGCTGCATTTAAAAATCAAGGTCGATTTTGCTATGCCAAATTGCTTTTGTTATAATAAATATAGATTTAAAGGAGGTTTCGAGTTTTTCTTGATTCAATGCTTATGATGAAAATGCGCACAAAAGAAAAAAGTTTGGCATTATTCTTAATATTTTTAGCGTTGTCTATTGTTTTTACGCTTTCTTTGAAGTTTGTTGACGTTGAGCCCGTAGGCCCAGAGAATGGATACGTCGGCTTTTCGAAGCTTAATGCCGCCTTTCATGATGCCTTTGGCTATAATAGCCTCCTTCACAATACAACCGAGTATCTTGGCTACGTTGGTGCTATTTTCCCACTTTTCTTCTTCTGCATGGGTATTTACCAGCTCTTCAAGCGCAAAAGCATCAAGAAAGTCGATAGTTGCATCTATGCCGCCGGCGTATTCTATGTAGTATTGATTATCGTCTACGAACTATTCGAAAAACTCGCAATTAACTGCCGCCCTGTTATTATTGATAACATTATCGAGCCTTCTTATCCTAGCTCTCATACTTTCCTTACAATCACTTTCTGCCTAAGCACAGTTCTTCTAAATACTCTGGCCTACAAGAAATACTCTTGGGCAAAGCCTATGAATATCTGCGCAATTATTCTTGCAATAGCCATCCCTATTGGCCGCCTATTCTCTGGCGTTCACTGGCTAACAGATATCTTTGGCGGTGTTTTGATTGCTATGACTTTAGTTTACGCATTTGAATTTGCATTACTAAAGCTACGTAGATTAACGAATAAATAGCTATGGACGACAATCAAGACCACGCAATTCTAAGCACGACAACAAGCGATAATATTGTAGACTTCGAAGAAGAAGCCGCAAACGAAGATATTATCGAGGCGATTTTTGGCAAGGAAGAAGCCAAGGAGTTTAGAAACAAGAACCGCGGCGCAAGCCTGAGCTCACTAGTTAAGCTCGAAAATACTCAAGTCGAAGAACCTCAAAAGAAGACAAAGAAGGAAGACAACTCCGAGATTATCGGCGAGATTGTATTCTTTTTCGCTGGTAATCGCAAGATTTTAGAGTATTGCTATCTTTCTGAGCGTATCGAAGAGCTAGAACGTGGCGCTTTTGTAAATGTCGCGCAGAATACCCTTAAAAATGGCATTTCGCGCATGCTTGGGCCTCGTCTTGAAGATGCTATCTTTTCGCATCTTGGCACTGAGGCTAACAATGAGCGCGTTGTTAGAATCATTAATGATAGCGCAACCGCCTGTCTTGAGCCTGGCGCGATTTTTGAAAGCACAAAAGATGCCCGAGATTGGCTGAATTCACTCCAAGACAAAGCCTTGATTCTTGCATTATCTCGTGGCGTCAAGGTAGTCAAAGATCTTGATGGCGAGGAATTAGAGCGATTCTATGCTTTGAATATTTTCAACGAGCCAGATAGAGCCCAGGATTATATAGAAAGCATGGGTTTAAGCAATACAGACGAAGATACACGTAAATGCGCATATAGCGGCTTTGCGAACATTTTGAAGCAAAATGCACTTGATGAAAGCAATGACTATACTCAACTTGATTGGTATTACGATCTCTTTGATTTCGACGAAAATGCGCAGGAGTTCCTAGATTACATGCATAGTTTCATCTCGAAGGAAGATAAAGGGCGCGTAGTGGCAAAATATTTCGAAGAATATATCATAAACAGAGACAAGGAAAATGGCGACTAAGGTAACGAAAGCAACAAATATTAAAGACACCAAAGAGAGCAAGTTCTTTTTAGCTCGTATCTTCGATAAATTATTTGGCGGACTCAATATGTCTTGGCCAGTAGTGATTGTCTATTCAGTCCTAATTGGTTTATACACTGCAGTTGTTGCCGCGTTAGTGCCAGACGGTAACTCGTTTCACGACATAGCCGTTACTTTTGAAGCTTGGATACTTCTTGCTCTAATTGTAGTCCTAAACTGCAAGAAGCCGCTCGAGGCGGCCCTAAAAACCTTTGTTTTCTTTCTAATTTCTCAGCCGCTAGTCTATTTGTTTCAAATTCTCTTTTTCAAGGCACCCTGGAGCCTGATGGGCTATTATGATTTTTGGTTCAAACTAACTCTACTTACATTCCCGGCAGCCTTCTTGGCATGGTTTACAAAGAAGAAAGCTTGGTGGGCTGGTCTAATTATGGCCTGCTCTAACGCTTTGCTCGTGCTCATGTTTGCTTCTTATTATAACGGCCTACAGTCTAACTTCCCAAACCACCTACTTTCCGCAATTTATTGCGTTCTTATGATAATTGTAAGTATTGTCTTTATTTTGAAGGATAATATTGCGAAGATTATCTGTTTTGCCATTACGGCCGCTTTATTAGCCGCATGCTTTATTATTAGTAACAAAGGCGAAGAATACACCATTACGCTCGATTCTAGCTTTTTAGACAAGGAAGGTATCGTTTTTGAGGGC
>AUXO012077949.1_pt1 | contig 16192 bp, 3 predicted proteins | sample 768731 | NCBI WGS metagenome assembly AUXO01 (sample SAMN02715735, study PRJNA202380) | gut metagenome | biome: sheep rumen | host: Ovis aries | place: New Zealand: Palmerston North
TTTGATACAGTTCCACTACTATTTGTTAAATAATATCCTGTATTATATTTTTCATATATAGAAGCTGTTCCTGCTGTTGTTGCACTTTGATTATTTAATGTAATTGTATAAACATTTGCTGTCCAACTAGCAGTTAACACACCTGTTCCATCTACCATACCAAACGCATTATTATTACTTGTTACATTAAATATATTTGAATAAGCAATATATGCTGTATAAGCTCCAGTTTCTACACCGGTATTTCTTATTGGATTTTTACTTGCAAATACATATCCGAAATTTCCAAAAGCACTACTTCCTGAAGCAGATCCAGTGTTAACCTGATATGCATATGTTTCAAAGCTTCCAGTACCTTCTTGAGGAGTTAACCATGTTATCGTTGCTCCTGTTCCCATATTATTATTAGCATAATGGAAATAATATCCTGCTGGTAATTTAGCCACAAATACATGTATATATTTTTGACTTGCTGTTACTGTTCCACTACTTTGTACAAATCCACCTAATCCAGGCTTTGTTGCTGCAGTTCCAGCATTAGTTACTTTTAATTCATAACTTCCTATTGGATTATCTGAACTTTTTGCTTGTCTTGTAACAGTAATTTGATCAGAATTTTGATTAGCATATTTTGCTACTGAGTTTGTACCACTAGCAAAACTTGGATCTGATGTCATTCCACTACCTAATTCACTCCATCCGGCAAAAGTATAACCTGTTCTTGTTGGATTTGTAATGTTTTGTACATCACTATATTTCAAAGTATAAGTTGTATCTGATGTTGAACTACTATATGTTCCACCATTTGGTTTTACTGTTAATGTATACGTTTTTTCTGTCCATTTTGCATATAATGTTGTGTTGTTTGCTACCTGATAAATATTATTTGTAAACTGTCCATTTGCTTTTACATATTGTGTTCCGCCACCATTAGCTGCTGTATAATATCCTCCAAATGTATATCCAGATTTAACTGGAACACTAATTGTATATCCACCTGTTAATGGCGTTGTACATGCTTCATCTGAATAATAATATACAGTTGTATTATCTATTGTAGCTGTTGTATTGTAATAATACCACGCCGCTGTTGTTCCTGCTGAGTTAGCATTTTGGTTGTTTAATGTAACTTTATATTTGTTCGCTGTCCATGTCAATGTTAACTTAGCAGTATACCCTTGTGTAGAAGCCATTCTTGAGAATGTTTTACATCCAGATGATCCATTGTGATCTGTATACCATGTACTACCATCATATCTATATGCTTTTGTATTCTCAGCTCCCATAGTATAGTTTCCTAAAGTATATCCTGTTCTTGTTGGACTATTGCTTGCAGCTACTTTAGTAAATGTTGTTCCATCAATAGCTTTTGCGACACCTGTTGTAGTTGTTGTAATTATGTCTGTATATGCTATATTCGAAATTGTTTTGCTTGATGATGTAATATTTACAGTTTGCTTAACTGTTCCAGTTGCTGATAAAACTTTTACTTCAAATGTATTATAAACACCATCAAAAGTTAAGTTATATGTATTTTCAGTCCATTTCCCATATAATGTAGTATTTCCAGTTGGTTTATATGATGTTCCTGCTGAAGTTGTTAAACCTGATTCTTTAAACCAGCCTCCCCATGTATAACCTGTTACTGCCCCTGGTGTTGGTATTGTAAATGAATTTCCAGACATTGTTATAACACTTGTTGGGCTTACTGTTCCTCTATTTGGTGTTAATGTTGTTTTATAGAATGTTTTATTTACTATTGTTCTGTTTCCAGCTTTATCTAATACTGCTAAGTAATATGTTCCTGCAGCATCCACTGTTTTTTCTATTGTTTGGCTTGTTCCACTTGTTGCAGTATATGTTACATTACCAGTTGCTGGGTTTGTAGTTCCCCAATAATATTTATCTAGTGCTTTTGTATCACCTATTGTTAATGTTACTGTTTGTGATGTTGCAACATTATTTGTTGAACTAATTGATGCTGTAGGAGCTGTTGTATCAACATTGCTTACAGTTACTGATTTACTTGCTGTATTTCCTGAAGCGTCTTTTACCCATACATAGTATGTTGTATTTGATTTTAAATCTCCTATTCTTCTTGTTAAGTTAGCACTTGTTGTTACTGTTAAATTATCTATTCTTGACCATAGATTAATATTTGAAACAGCTGTACTATTTGGTCCAGGAATTGTTCCATTCCATCTTCCATATGCACCTATTGCATAGAACCATGTACTATCATTTGGAGAACCATCTATAAATGTTGAACTAGTTGAATTTGACTTAGCCATACCTGCCCAAGCATTTCCTGTCCAAGATGGTGTTCCAACTGCTGTATATCCAACATTTGTAGATGATGTTGTAGGATTTACTGTTTGTGTCCATCTGTTATATCCTGTGCTTGATACATCTGGATATTGTAACATAAATTCCCAATTAGATGAGTTTTTATAATTCGCAATATTTCCTAAAACAGAATATTTATCTACTGTACTACTTGACTTAGCTTCTGTTTCATTACTATATAATACATTTCCCCAATGTGCGTTATGGTGGAATACCCTAGCCCATGCTGCGTCATTTTCATATTTTGTTTCAGTTGTAGCTTCTACACTACTAACAACTGGAATCCATGTTGTAGGTGCTGTGTTTGATGTTGTAATGTTATAATATTTTATTCCAGAACCACCATCAGTTGCATTGAAATCAACATAACTTGCTATGTCTGCAGTTGTTGATGCAGTTGCACTTGTTATAACAGGTGCAGTTTTATCTACCCACTCTGCAACTAATGTTGTAGAAGTTGCATTATTATACCAATATTTTTCTGTATAACCTTTATTTTCTTCTAATTTCATTCCACAGATTTGCAATGTTCCACTTGATGCACGGTTTCCAAAATATGCATTTACTGTTGAACCATTCATTATTGCTTGTCCTACTGAACTTCCTGCTGTTACTGTCCATGAATATTTTGTCCATGTTGTTACATTAGAAAGTGTAAATCGTCTATTTGTCCATGTACCATTTGCATCTGCTTTTCCAGCTAATTGGAATGTTAATTGTCCTGTTCCTTTAGCCCATACTGAAATTGTATATCCATTTCCTGATGTTACAGTAATACTATCTTGTGCAACATCTGTACCTTTTCCATTTCCTACTAATTGGAATCCTTTTGTTATTCCTGGTTCTGGCGCATCTGTAATATCTATTACTGTTCTTGAACCACCCTCTGTTTCAGATGCTGATGCTTTTCTCCATCCACCAGCTGCATTTGTTGATGGTGATGAGAATGCTGGTGTTGTAGCATTTGTTAACATATTTTTATCTACTAATGTTCCATCAGAAGTCTTCCATTGTACAAAAGTATATCCAGTTCTTGTAGGATATCCTAAAGCTTCTTGTTGATTATATGTTTTTACCACATTACTATTTGATGTGCTTCCATTATATGAACCACTATTTGGATTCATTGTTGTTGTATAATTAGAAGCTGTCCATTGAGCATAATAAGTCACATTACTTGTTGGTGCTGCTGTTGTAGTAGCAATTTTAGTTCCACCACTTGTTGCTGTATACCAACCATTTAAAGAATATCCTCTTCTTGACATAGTTGGTAAAGTACCTATTGCTGCTCCTGCTCCTACTGATTTTGTTTCTGTATGTACAATACTTATATTTGAGAATGTATTCGATTGTCCACTCTTGTTTACATCAAGTCTTAATGAATATACACCAGCTGTTGTTGGGGTAAATTCATAATTTGTAGATCCCATTCTTATATAAGAATCATATGAAAATCCTGTTCCAGTTAAGTTTAACATTAAGAATGCTTCAACATTTCCGTCAGCTGTACCATATGTTCCATTTGTTGTACATGTAAATTTATATGTTTTATTTGCTTCTAAATATGCTTTTGCTGTTGTATAAACATATCCATCTGCTGAATTTCCTTGTACTGTTACTACACCATCTTTTATTGCATATTGACCATTACAATTTGCATTTCCTTGATCATACAATCCTGTTATTAAATTTTGTGAATTAAATGTAACTGTAACACTTGGTACTGTTATGCCACTAGATTGTGCATTAAAATTATTTCTATTTCCTAAATTATCCCATAAATATACATGTGTTATATATGTTCCTGCTTCATTATTATGGTCCGCATTATTTACATGGTATACCCATGTTGTTCCATCTGATTGTAATGTTCCAACACAAGTTGCATTTGGATATAAATTCCATCCAGGAATTAAATCATCTTGCTCATTAGCTGCTGTCCAAGTTGGGAATGTTACCCTATTAACACCTGATCCACCATCTGCTACTCCATACACATACACATCATATCCTGTTGTAGTAATATTTTTTATTTCCGCAGATGTACGTGTTGGTCCAACTCTATCAATTACAACAGTTTTACTTGTAACTGCATTTCCATTTGTTGCTGCATCTGTTGCTCCATTTGCAGCTATTGTAATTGTTTGAGTATTGTTTTGACTAGCTGAAGTAGTTGCTTGTACTGTAAATACTCTATTTGCTGTTACTGTTGAGAAAGTTCCTTTTGTTCCATTTGTGATTGTTACATCATCTGCATCAAATCCTGAAACATCTTCTGAAAATCTCATTGTATATGTTATAGTTCCAGCATTTGTTGGTCCACCAGCTGCTGACATTCCTGCTTGTGCATTTTGTAGCACTTGTTCAGCTGTTAGGGCTTTATTGTATACTCCAGCTGAATAAACTTTACCATCAAAATAACTTGATTGTGCTGCCGCACCGGCAGGATTTGCACCAATTGCCATTACTGTAGAGCTTGATGGTACTCCTATTTTACCTGAAGCTGCAGTTGATGCTGCTAAAACTCCGTTTACATATAATTTCACAGTAGTTCCATCATAAGTAACTTGAGCATTATATACCTTTCCTGTCTCAACTTTTACATTTGATGTTAATGTTTTATATGAACCTATATAGTATTCTCCAACTATATAGCCATTTGCATTTAGGTAGATTCCTCCACCTCCACCTTCCCAGTTTCCTAAGACACATTGATTTTTTATAGTATCTGTTGAGAAAGTTACATCTATTGTTTGATAATCACTGTTCATTACTCCTAGATTTACCCATGAACTGCTTCCATTAAAGTCTAAATAATTTGCCCCCCATGTTCCATTTGTAATTGTTCCATTGGTTCCATTTAATGCTTTCCATGTTGTTCCACTTGTAGCATGGCTTCCACTATTATTATTTATACCATCTAATCTTGTTACAACTCCATCTGTTACATACATACTTTCTGTATTTATCATTACCGTTGGAGCTGTATTATCAAATACATAAGTTCCAAATCTTTGATATGTTGTTCCATCTACTGCCTGTGCTGTACCATTTGCAGTTGATACATTTCCTGCAGTATCTGATATACGTTTAACAAATAAATAGAATGTTCCATTTTTTCCACTACCAATATTAAATGCTGTTCCACTTGTATAATTTGTCCATGAACCTCCACTTAACGCTGTTGAGCTTGTTGATAAATAGTATTGATAACTATTATTACTTGATAATTTTGAACCACCTGTATCTGCTACAGTTACTGTTACACTCTTTGATTTACATACTGTTGCACTAGCTGGGCTAACTGTAATTGTTGGTTTTGTTGTTTCTTTTCTGATTGTAAATGTTGCTTCAGCAGACACAACATTGTTTGTATCAACAGTTCTGAATCTTAAAGCTTCATTTCTATTAGCAGTATAAGTTATTGTTCTTGTATTTTCTGAACCTTCTAATGCTCTTGTTGTCCAAGCTCCATTTTCATACCATTGATATTCTTTAATTCCTGAACCAACTTTACTACTTGTAAGTGAAATCCAAACATTTTGATTTGTCCATGAACCACTTGTATATGCTGACCCACTTGAATTATTTAATTTAGCTGTTACTGTTGGTGCATTTGGTCCATTTACTGCTGTTTGTTTTCCGTCTGCATTTGTTTTTACTGTTACACAGTTTGTAGCATTTGTAACAGTTCCACTGCCTGTTATTGCTTTATCTGTTACACCAGTAATAATTCCATCATAGAAGTATAGTTTTCCACTTGTGTTTGTATTAACACCTATTCCAGATGTAGAAGTTGCAGATATTTTTGGTTCAGCAATTGAAATGCTTCCATCATTCTGACCCACAGTAACTGCTGCTGAATCTCTAACATAAATTCCATTAGTATAGCCAATTACTTCTCCACCAGTAATTGTTATACCTGAAGTTGATGTAGTACTATTATTTATTACACCATAAGATGCTTTAGAAGATATTGTTCCACCTGATATTGTTATAGAACCTGATCCTTCTAATCCAACCGCATATGAAGATGCTTGGTTTCCTTCATAAGTATTTTCAACAGTTCCGCCTGCAATTTCAATATTTCCACTATCTTGATATTGTAAAACTGTTCTTGGGAATGAAGAAGTTACAACAGCATCTCCATTAATTAATACTTTACCTCCATAGTTTATAACACAAGGTCTTCCAGCATTGTCTGTTGAAGTATTTTGTACTCTTCCTCCTGATACCACTACTAATCCAGTATATCCTTTGGCATTAACAAGTGTGTTAGCATTAGATGATGTAAGAGTTCCACCTGTGATTTTAACAGCTGGTGTAGTAGTATTAGTTGAAGTTCCTCTATTTGTAATAGCTGTTTTATTAGCATCAATTGTACCACCAGATATATTTACATGTGAATTATCTCCAGCACTAAATATACATCCTGATTGTGTTGATTTAATAGTTCCTGATGTAATATTAAGTGTTCCATTATTAGAAATAGTATAACATGTATCTAAGTTATCGCCATCAAAAGCTGCTGTTGATTGTAATGTTCCAGTTCCTTGAATTGTTAATGTTCCACTATTTGTTAATATTCCACTCATTGAAACTGTTTTACCATTCAAATCTAAAGTAGCTGTTTTTCCACTTGCAAGTGAAGCTGATTCTTCAGATATTGAATTTGCTGTAAATATTGGTTTTATAGTATTTCCATTTGTTACATTTGTAAGTGCATCTGACAATGTTAAATATCCTTTAACCCATGTGTTTCCATTATACTCTCCATAATTTGCTAAAACCCATCTACCATATAGCTTGATTGATTTCGTTGGTAAATATGATGCACCTGCATTTGCAACTTTTGTTCCACCAGAGTTTGCTGTATACCATCCGTCAAATATATAATTCTCTACTTCAGCTGGTGTTCTAGTTGTAAGTGCTGTTGAATTATAGTTATACATTGTTTCTGATACAGATGTACTTTTACTATAATCATCATAATATGCTACTCTTAATCTTACTCTTAAATATTTAGTTGTAGCATAACTTACATTTCCCAAACTATCTGTAGCTTTAATATGTAAGTAATATGTTCCTTTACCTTTACTTACTGAAATTGTTGAACCATTTGTAAATGTTGTCCATCCTGATGATGGAGTTGATGTTGATGTATCTAATACATATTCAACTTTTGATACACTACTTAATGCATCTGTTGCTGTTGCAATTGCAGTTACATTTACTGTTGATGCATCATAGCTTGGATAAAATCCGTTTGTTGAAGTAGTTAAATAATTTGTATTTCCATTTGTATTTGTTACTGCTATTTCAGGCGCAGTGTTATCAACTGTAATATTAATTGTTGCTGATTTTCCGTTTGCTGTTGTTACTGTTATTACAGCTGTTCCACCTGTAACACCTGTTACTGTTCCATTTTGGTCTACAGTCGCAACACTTGTGTTACTACTTGACCATGTTAATGTATTGTCTTTTGTTGTTCCTGATGGATTAATTGTTGCAGTAAATGTTTCAGTATTTTTTCCTGATACTACACCTATTGTTGATGATGATTTATTTACACTAACAGATGTTGGTGTTTTTTCTACTTTTACTGTTATTTCTTTTGTTATAGCATTTCCATTAATGTCTTTTGCTGAACTTGTAACCTGAATTTTAGCTGTTCCTGTTGCTTTTCCTGTTACAGTTACTTTATTTCCATTTGATGTTATAGTAATTAAGTCTGTATTTTTGTTTGTAAATGTTGCTGTTCCAAAGTTTGTTCCAGAAACTGTTATTTCTGGTGTTGTTGGATTACTTAAATCAATTTCTACATTTGATGAACTTACTGTCATATTTGCATATATTGCATATAAAGTTTTATTTGAAGCAGGCATTACAAGTGATGCATTTTTTGATAATGCAGTTGTTGCATTTGCAGTTTCAGCCCATCCTAAAAATGCATAATTTGCTTTATATGCTGATTTTGTTAAGTCTATGTTTGAATTGTAATATTGATTTTGTGTTGTAGTTGTTGCAGTATTACTTGAACTTGCTTGTCCTCCATTTGTTCCATAATCATATGTTAATGTATACGCATTTACTGTCCATGTTGCTGTATATGTTCTGTTTCCCGTACTTCCTTTTGGAATTTTTACAGTTGATGTTGCGCTTGATAAATCTGTTCCTGTCCAACCTGCAAATGTGTGTCCTGTTTTAGTTGGATTGTTTAATGTTATTTCATTACTTTCTATTGTGTATGTTCCAGGATTTGCTGTTCCTACTGTACCTCCAGCTAAATTGTATGTAATTGTATATTCTATAGCACTTCTACTAGCACTTGATGTTACTGTTGTTGCAGAAGCTGGCATTGTTACTGTTGTTGCAGATTGTGTTGTTGATGCTAATATAGTGCTATCAGCTGTTGTCCAAGCAAAATTGCTATATGAATATCCTGTAGCATTTGCATATTCTGCTGAAATATTAACTGATTGTCCCCATTTATAACTTCCTGTTCCAGTAGCATTTTTCGTATTTGTTCCTGCTGTTACAGTTAAATTGAATTTATTTCTTGTGTAATAAATATAAATTGCTGTTGTACCATCTGCTTTTACTCTTGTTGTAGTTTCATTATTTTGTCCATTTATAGTTGTAGTTGTTTTGGCAACTGTTGAATTTGGAATTGTTGTTGTAAAATCTGCTAATGTTAATAAATCATTTGTTTTTACTGGATTACCATTATATGTTTGATATGTTACAGCTTCTCCATATTGGCTATATGAATTATCATTTGCATTTTCTAGGTAATGATATACTGTGAATCCAGATTCACCATAATCATATACTGCTACTAAGTTTTTATTTCCTATTGTTCCAAGATCTATTGTTTTTGTTGCTGTTGAATCTGCTGCTCCTTGTTCTTTCCAACCAACAAATACATATCCTTGTTTTGTTAAATCAGGTAATGTTACTTGTTGTTCTATTGTATATTTACTTGGAGCTGTAACTCCTTGTCCTAGTGTTCCTCCTTGATTGTCATATGTAATTGTATATTCAACTGGTGTATATCTTGCATATAATGTGTGTTCATCTGCATTTGAAACTGTTGTTGCTGATGTTACTGCAGTTCCACCAGTTTGTTCTGTATACCAACTTGATAGTTGATATCCAGTTTTTTCAGGTACTGGTAAAGTTCCATAGGCAGCACCATATTGAACTGTTATAGTTGTAGGGTCAACTGTTGCACCTTGTCCAGGATTTAATGTAACCGTATAGTGATTGTCTAAATATGATGTGTGATATGTTGTTCCATCTTCAGTTACATCTGCACCTGTAATCAAACGGTATCCTTCTGGTTTACCTGTTACTGTTGATGTTACTAAACTTCCTGTTGATTTAACAATACCATCATAGAAGTTTAATGTTCCTGCACCTGTTACTGTTCCATATAATACAGGTGAATCATTACGTACTGTACTGTCATTTGTTCCAATTGTAGCTGTTCCTGCTGTTGTTGTAATTGCACTTGTTCCACCTTTTATTGTTCCACCTTTAATTTCAACACTTCCACCACTTATTGTCCAAATTCCATCACCTGCTGCATTTATTTGACCACCATTAATTGTAATATTTCCATTTTGATTTCTAATTCCATGATTGGCTGTAGCATTAATTGTTGTTCCATCATTTATTATTATTGTTTCAGTTCTATCATTTTTAATTCCATGTGTACCTGTAATTGTTGTATTTGATGTAATTATCTTTCCTGTTGAATCACTCTTTATTGCAGGTCCATTCGTACTTGTTAAACTACCACCACTTATTTTAACTGCAGGTGTAGTATTGTCTGTTGATGTGCCATAATTGCTTATCGCACTATTTTTAGCAGTAATACTTCCGCCAGAAACATTTAATGTTCCTGCTGATGCATTTTGAACTGCTATATGGTTTGTTGAAGATACTGTTCCACTTGCAATTTCTAAATTACCACTATTTGCTATAGTTGCACTGCTTGCTGCAGAACTTGTTACAGTTCCATTTCCAGTAACTTTCAAAGTACCATAATTTGTAATTGTTGTTTCTGTTGATTCTAAAGTTTTTCCATTAGTATCTAACACTACATTTTGACCAGCAGCAACGCTTATGCTTCCATTCCTATTTTTTACCATTGTTACTTTTGCAACTTGTGAACCAGTTGTAACTGCTGCATCTATTGCATCTTGTAAATCATCATATTCTACAATTGCTCCATTATCTATTTGTAATGTTGCTACAACTTCTTTCCATACAGCATAAAATCTTGTTGATGTTGTTAAACTATAGCTTGCTCCTGCTGAATGAGTTGCTACTGTTGCATTTGCATTTAAGGCCCAACCTTTGAAAATATAACCTTCTCTTGTTGGTGCTGATGCTAATGCTACAGAATTTGAGGTTGTTTTTATTGTTGATGCTGTTATTATTTCTGTTTCTGTATTACTTGTATTTTTATCAAATTCTACTACGTATTTTACTTCAACTGCACTTGATACCTTTACAGATGTAGATACATTACCTGCATTATCTGTTACTTCAACCCAAATGTAGTGTGTTCCTGCTCCTTGAGGTGAACTCATATTTACACTACTTGTAGGTGTTAAATCTATCCACCCTGATGTAGGTGCATTTATATTGTCATCAGTTACTTTATATTTTACAGAAGCTATTCCACTTCCTGCTTCTGTTATTGTTGCTGTTCCACCGATATTTGCTGTTGATGCATTTTGTGCAATTTCAAGAGATGATTCATTTAATGCTATAGCAACTGTTGGTGATGTTTTATCTATGCTGAAGTAGTAGCTTTGTGTTTTTGTGTTTGCTCCATCTGTTGTTGTTAATGTAACAACATAATCTCCATCTTCTGTTGGAATTGTGCTTGTAGCTGAGCTTACTGGTGATGATACTGTTCCACCAACTTTTTGATATGTATATGTTGTTGTTGTTCCTGCACCTGTTGCAGATTGTGTTATTGTTGCTTGTATATCTTCATTTTTCCAAACTTTTGATACTGATGAACCTTGTGCATTAGGATCTTCAGTGTTTGGTGTAAAGTTTTCAACTTCACTTGCTTCTTTGAATGCTAATGAACCAATTAATAATTCTGGAGTTGTAGCATCTACTGTTTTTGTTGCTACATTTCCTGCTTTATCTGTTACTGTAATATTAACTTTATATGCATGATTATCTTTTAATCCTGTAAATATTCCTGTACTATTACTTGCAACTAAATTGTTTCCGGCATCTGTTGCTTGTGTTGTTCCATCAGATTCAACTAATTCATAAACAACAGACACAACTTCTGTGTGTTCATCTGTTGCATTTGCATTTATTGTTATACTGTTTGTATTTACTGTTTCTGTTTCAGCTATTTGAGGCAATACTCTATCTACAAAGATATATGCGCCTTCTGATACAGTATTTATTCCATCTGTTGTTGAAGTAATCACTGTGTATAATCCTGTAGAAGTTGTTGAAATTTCTATGTGGTATGTTCCATCCTCATCTAAAACAAGACCTGATGTTTGGTATGTTGATATTTGATTTTCAGGGTTTCTCACTGTTAGTGTTGTTGTTCCTGTTGTTGATGGTGCTACTTTTATAACAACTTTTTCAGCATTAATTGGATGTTCTCTATTTGTTGAGCTAGATTCTGGTGTTATTTGTGTTCCTGTTGCTGTGTCTTCATGAATTTCAATTTCTGAAATTTCCATTGGTTTGGTTGTTTCTGTTCCAATTGCTGATATAGTAGTATTTCCAACTCTATCTGTAGCTTTAGTTTGTATTTCATATTCTGTATTATGAGTTAATCCTGTAAATACATTACTATTTTGCCATTCTGTCCATTCATTCTCACCAATTACTCCATCACCATTTATGTCTTTTTTGATTCTGTATTGAATGTTTCCATCTACTGTTTCATCTATTCCACTTCCACTGTCTGTTTGATTGCAGTTTATTGTTAAAGCATTTGTTGTTGATATTGCTGTTGGTGCAGTGTTTGTTGGGCCTGTTTCATCTGCCCATATTGCCTCATAATTTCTATCTCCCCATGTTCCTTTTGTTATAGTTTCTGTTACGTTTTGTGTGTTTAATGTTAGTTCCTTCCAACCTTTGAATGTATAACCAGTTCTTGTTGGATTTACTAATGTGAATGTGTTTGTATCTGGAGTGTATGTACTTGGATTTGATTGTCCTTGAGGTAAAACTCCACTGTTTAAGTTGTATGTAATATTGTATGTGTTTGCTGTCCAATCTGCAATTAATGTGTGATTAGTATTTGCTGTAACAATAGTTGCTGGTGTTATTGCATCTACACCATATTTCCATCCTGCAAAAGTGTATCCATCTCTATGCATATTTGCATCAACTGGCCATGCACCATTTGCATATGTTCCATAAGCTTTTCCTGTTGCCACTTCAATATCTGCAATATTGTTAGGGGTTCCGTTATTGCTATTGAATGACACTACATAAGTATTTACCAATGTAGCTACTTCTCTTCCGTTCACTTGATCTACTGCTACATCTAATCTATATCCGTTTGGTGTTGTTACTAAACTAATATTTTCCTCTCCTACTGGAGTTCCATTTACTTTTATTGCTGTATGTGTTCCTGTTTTGCTTTGTGCAGTTATTTTACCATCGTAGAAGTTTAATTTTCCGCCCTCTTCTACTACTACACCGTTTAATGTAACATTCTCATCACTTGTTGTTCCACCGTTTATTACAGGTCCATTAGCTGTATAGCTTCCATCATTTGTTCCTAATGTTAATTCGGCTGTACTTCCTGAAACTACTACGCTATTTGCTCCTGTAGAATTTACTGAACCATATCTTGTAACATTATTTCCGCCCTCTGTTACTGTTCTTCCGCTATCTAACAAGTTTAGCTTTCCATTTACCGTTATTGCTGTTGCTGTTTGCTTTGTAACTTCTCCTGTTTGTTGAGTTGTAGTTGATGTTTCTCCTGTTATTGTATATCCTTTCAAATCAATTTTTATCTCTTGATTTACAGGTATTGTTACACTTTCAGCCGTATTTGCAACCATCTCTATTGTTGCATTTTGTTTATCTTGTGCTGATAGACTGCTCCATGCAGTTATTGCTTCTGCTAAAGTTTTATATGTTGTAGTTCCAATTCTAGCAACTGCAATTTGTGTAACATCTTTACTTGTTACAGGGCCTTTGAAGTTTTCATCAATTTCTGAAACTAATCTTGTGTATACTGTTTGATTATGATCCACGTAGAATGGACCTGTATACGCTACCCAATTAGTTTCAATTGCACCTGTTTGACTATTTAATTCAGTTAACTGATACTGTATTGACATTAATTCATTTCCAGTTTTTCCATCATTAGCAGCATCAAGTATGCCTGGGTCAATTTCAACCTTAACCTCCCCTCCGGTATAATCGTTAGCACCTAGACTTTGATCTTTTGGTGAGAAGCTGATTTCATTTGCTTGAACTCTATACTCGTTGAAGCTCATAAACATGTCCTCAGCTGGTACTCTAAACACGTATTTAGATAAACCAAAAGAAATCGCAATAATTCCTAAAATTATTGCTGCAAAAATTGCTATAGACTTAATTCTTTTGTTTCTTTGATTTTGCATTTTAGAATTCCCCCAATTCCTTTCTTTTCATTTGTTTTACTATACCTATATTTTATATATATATTTGTCATTTTTACAATACACTAAAAAACCCGTAATTTCGTTAAAAATTACGGGTTTTCAGACTTTGATATTTATTAAATTTATATGTCATTTTGTTTACTTTTTTGTAATATAGTAGGAAAATTTGTTAACACTTGTAAAATTACCTACGGATACTCGATTTTGCTGGTTCACCTACTATGTGTTAGATTGAACAGCTTTTAGTTCAAAATCAACATATCTTGTTACATCTTGTTCTCCAGAATTTAGAAATACAATTTTATAATATCTTGTATCAGCAACTCCATTTCTAAAATTCCCTGCTGATGTTATTGATGATGACAATGGTACTGATGTAGCTATTTTTGTAGCATTTTCAGCTTCAGGGCTTGATATTTCATACCATACATATGCTGGTAATGTAAAAGTATCTACACCATTTTGATCTTTTTTAGGTGATACTGATATTGTATAACTAACGTCTGTTTGAGTTATTTCTCCTGGTTGAGACTCACTTGTTCCACTGTAATCTTTTACAGTTATAATGTAATAAGGATTTACAATTGTTTTATCTGCTTGATTTATTAAGCTCTGATTAGTACTTTCGCTACTTGATTGAACATCCATTGTACAAATCATTTTTGCAATTTCTGCTGTAACATTAGCATTTGTTTTTGAAACATATTTTGCATATGCAACACCACAAACTATAATTAAAATCAAGATTATTACTAACAATAAGGATAGCATTATAATACTTTTATTTTTATTAATATTACTTGAATTACTCATTTTATAATAACCTCCTAACAATAATTGTTATAACTATTACTACAATTGCAAGAATTAATACTATAAAATGTGACTGTAAGAAATCTATTGTGCGTCCAACAACTGGCATTACAACTTTAACTGTACCTTTTACTTGTGAGTTTTGCACTAAGCCAACATCTTCAGAATTATTATTATCACCTTTTGTTTGATAATATCTTTTTTCACCTTCTGTATATACTTTTGTTATTCTGTGCACAGTTATTACACTTCCATTTTCAAATGCTATTATATCACCTTCTTTAGGTTCTTTAACATTTTGTGTTAATATTGCATCTTTAACATTTATTGTAGGTTCCATACTTCCTGACATAATCAAGTATAATCTAAACCCAAAAACATCAGATTTTTTTGATAGTACAGTAATTAATAGTATTATTAGTGCAAGAATTGTAAGAATCCATATTAGAATATTTGTAAATTTTCCAATAAACTTCAACGGTTCCATAAACTTATTCTCTTTATTCATTTCTTCTTCCGTATTCATCTTTTTCACCCCTTTTTATAATTCTTATCTTTCAGTAATTGCCTCAGCGTCTGATTCAACATTCAAAATATATTTTGCATTTTCTGTTTCCCCAATTTCTGTATCATTTTCTGCTTCAGCCCATTTCCACTCTAATTGAAATACATCTATTGTTCCAGGGGCTATTTTCATATTTTTTTGTGATAATTCTTCTACTGTTACCCAATTGTTTTCATCACCTGCAACATAATTTCCATTTCTTTTTAGTTTGTATTTCATGTTTATTTTATGTGGATTATCATCTATAAATTTCATGTTATATAACATACTATAATCTCCACTACACTCAACTGTAAATGTATATGTATCCTGCACTCCAGGAGCAATTTTACCACTTACAACATGCATATGATCTCTATTAAAAATGTTTAATTCTTTAAGCTCACTCCATTGTTTTGTTCCTTCAAATATTTTAAATATAGCATCTCCCTCAATGATTTCTGCTTTATTATTATCTGTCCCCTTTGTCTCAGTTGAATTGTCTGGAAAGGTTAACGTCTTTGTTTGGGCTGTATTAATTGTGCCTCTATCTATTATATCAAATGCATAAAACTGAGCACCATAAATTAATATTAATACAAGTAGTACAAGATAAACAATGCATTTTCTTTCTGGCATTGTATTTTCTTGATATTCTTTTTGTGATATTATTTCATTTTCTTTATTATTATTATTATTTATCTTTTCTTTTGTATTCTGCATTCAAATCCCTCTTTTCCGCTTTGAATCATCTTTAGATGATAAAATTAGCCTTCATGAAAGAATATATTTCTTTCATATATTCTTTCATGAGGGCTAATCCCTCATG
>AUXO016086148.1_pt1 | contig 16191 bp, 15 predicted proteins | sample 768731 | NCBI WGS metagenome assembly AUXO01 (sample SAMN02715735, study PRJNA202380) | gut metagenome | biome: sheep rumen | host: Ovis aries | place: New Zealand: Palmerston North
GAAGGAGAAGCATGGTCAAAGTAATAACATATGGGACATATGATATGCTTCATTATGGTCACATAAGATTGTTGGAAAGGGCTAAAGCACTTGGCGATTATCTGATTGTAGGTGTTACATCAAGTGACTATGATAAATATAGAGGTAAGGTGAATGTTGAACAGTCACTGATAGAGCGAATAAGAGCTGTCAAAGATACGGGGTTAGCGGATGAAATAATTGTTGAAGAGTATGAAGGGCAAAAGATAAACGATATTATCTCCTACGGAATAGATATTTTTGCAATTGGATCAGACTGGAAGGGACAGTTTGATTATTTAAATGAATATTGTAAAGTTGTATATCTGGATAGAACAAAAGGAATTTCAAGCTCGGAAATTCGAGCGAAAGAAAATAACGTCAAGTTAGGAGTTGCAGGTGATACACGGCAAGAAGAGATAAATAAATTTATTTTGGAATGCAGTAATGTAAATGGCGCAGATTTTGTCGGAGTATACAATACTGACCGTAAGGAAAATGAAAAATCAGAAATCTTGAAACGTCAGTTTTATGATTATGATTCTTTGCTTAAAGAATGTGAAGCAGTATATTTAGCTCCCCATCCTAGTCAACATTATGAGATGGTTAAAAAGGCTTTGTGTTTGGGAAAACATGTTTTATGCAAATCCCCGATTGCGTTGACTGGTGACCAAAGCCGAGAATTATTTCAAATTGCCGAGGATCATCATGTGATTTTGATGGACGCAATAAAGACTGCATACGCGACAGCATATAACCGGTTAAGACTTTTGGTTAAGTCTGGAAAAATAGGTAAGGTGGTTTCCTTGAATGCAACTTGTACAAGCTTAGCTGATATAAAAGAAAGTACTGATTTCCGTAATAACTGGAACAGTATAGAATCCTGGGGCACCATCGCAATGTTGCCTGTTTTTCAGTTGCTTGGAACAGAGTTTTCAGAGGTTCGATATATAAGAAAAAAAAGTGAGTATAGACCGGAGTTAGATGCATTTCTTGAGATTAATTTTATATACCCTTCTGCCGTTGCAAATATTAAAATGGGAAATGCAGTTAAAGCTGAGGGTGATTTAATTATTTCGGGAACAGATGGCTATATTTATGTTCCAGCACCTTGGTGGAAGACAGATTACTTCGAAATACGATATGAGAATCCTTCTAATAATATCAGGTTTTTTTACCAGCTTGAGGGAGAAGGAATAAGATATGAATTAGTGACTTTTATAAGGTCAATCGGAGAAGGAAAACGATTATCTGAAGCACATTTAGAGAGAAAAACAACAGAAAAAATGTCCGAGGTAATAGATGATTATAAAAATGGAAAGCATGTAATTGATTTGATATAAATTTCTTATATACAAGTTATCTATATAATAGACATAGGTCATTATATATTTGGCTTTATGTCTATGAATTATTGGACATCTCCTGATGGGATATATCAAACACTTTGAAGAGACTAGGGCTGATGTTGTAGAGTGTGAATGCTACAGCGATTAGCAACGGAGACTATCAACACTCTACCATGCAAAGAACGGTCAGCGATAAAGAAACAGTAGCGGCTTTACTCAGTGACGAGATACGGACATAGGGCTGAAACAAGATTTGGAAACACTGTATCTTCTCAAGAGTCCTATTTCCGAAAGGATGTTCATTCGAGAATGTTGCTACAACGTATAAACTGATTCGAGATTCTATAGTAGTGTGGAATCTGAAAAGTGCATACCCTCTAAGTACCTTTGCCTGAAATGAGCACTTTCCTTCGGAATCAATATCTGATTGGATTAAAAGATTGGTTCCTTAACTTAATAACTGTCATCTTTCTGCCACGTTTCTATAACAAAGCTTCGTTTGTTACCGAATACATATCGAATCAGATGAATAGATTGCTGAAATTGAAGTATTTTCAATAAAGGGTGAGTACATGAAACATAAACCATATGGCCCATATGAAAGATTTATAAAACGACCTCAAGATTTTCTGTGCGCTTTACTGGCTATTATTGTACTAAGCCCAGTAATGCTGATTACGGCGATATTGGTACGAATCAAGCTTGGAAGCCCTGTGTTGTTCACACAAGATCGTCCGGGGAGGAATGGCAAGATATTCAAGCTTTATAAATTTCGTACCATGACTGATGCAAGGGACGAAAAGGGAGAACTTTTGCCCGATGATCAAAGGCTGCCGACGTTTGGACAAAAGTTGAGGAGTACAAGTTTGGACGAGCTTCCAGAACTGCTGAACATTTTTAAGGGAGATATGTCTGTGGTAGGACCTCGCCCGCTTCTTGTCCGATATCTTCCTCGATACAACAAACACCAGACCAGAAGGCATGAAGTTCGCCCAGGTTTTACAGGATTAGCTCAGGTGCATGGTCGAAACAGCATCTCTTGGGAAGAAAAGTTCGACTGGGATGTCAAGTATGTAGACAATATCACTTTCCTTGGTGATTGGAAGATCATATTCGATACAGTTAAGACTGTTCTAAAACGCGAAGGTATTAACTCTGATACTTCCACCACGATGGAAGAATTTATGGGAACTGGGGAAAAAGAATAATGAAAGAGTTGATTATATTTGGTGCCAGCGGATTTGGTCGAGAAGTCGCATGGGTAGCTGAGAGGCAGAATAAAGTAGAACCCACTTGGAATATTCTTGGATTCATGGATGATGATGAGAGTATCCAAGGAACTAAAATAAATGGATATAGGGTGCTGGGAAAGACTGCTGATGTGGGTGGCTTTCCTGAAGCCTATTTTGTGGTAGCCGTTGGTGCTTCGAGAACTCGCGAGAAGATTGTTAAAAACATGAAGGTAGCAAACCCTTCCATTAAGTTCGGTACGGTTATAGATCCTTCCGTTGAGATGTCTGACATGGTGACTATCGGAGAGGGCACAATCATTTGTGCCCATACCATTATCACGGTCAATATTAAGATTGGATCTCATGTAATTATCAATCTTGACTGCACAGTTGGACATGATGCTGTACTTCAAGACTTTGTAACGCTATACCCGTCTGTCAATGTGTCTGGTATCACAAAAATCGGGCATGCAGTAGAACTTGGAACAGGAATGCAGATCATCCAAGGTAAGACTGTGGGTGATTACAGCATAGTTGGAGCTGGGGCTGTGGTTGTCAAGGATATCCCAGAAAAATGTACTGTTGTGGGAAGTCCTGCAAAGCCGATAAAGTTCTTTGAAGAATGATGATGGATCGGAAAGATAGTGTAGCTTAGCGAATATAAATAGTTACAGTTATAGGTGTATAGTACGATGGGGACTAAAGTGGTCGGTGCTTTTACTTCCTTTAGTGGTACGAAGGTTTACCGCCTCAGGGGTGACATAGAGAATGTAATATAAACAATTCTGCACATTTTGAAGTCTGTTATGACGAATGCGATTGTAAAAAACCTTGGTCCTGCTGATTTCTCTATGTTGGAAGTTGTGTTGCGGAATTAGATTTCGTGTTTTAGAGCAGTAAAGGAGATATTGCCGTCAAAAAATAGCCACATAGGTTGCTAAAACTCTTCATTCTTATGCCGTTTCCTGTACATGCTTCCTCAGTCTTTCTGTTAAAGAAATCGCTTCCCGCTATCCGGATGGATTTAAAGAGCACATATATGGTGTACATATATTGAACCCGCCCCTACAATATCTACTTGTATGTGTTGACACCCACATAATTCTCAAAGAAGCAGATGCAGACAGAACTGAAGGAATACATGTATTTCAGAGAAGATAAAGATTTACAGCGATTTCAAGGTATGTTGGAGACTCCAGTCGATCATTAAAGATCAATGTATCAGTTTCTTGGATGACTAGAACATGGCAGGAATTATAAGAGCGGGATTAACATTTCCTATGAATTCACCAATGAAATACAACAGTTCAGGTGAAATAGATATCATTGAGCTTGGTAAAGTCAAAGATGATAAAAGTGCTTCACATATTCCGAATATGTAACAACCGATGCCCTTTTGGCTTAGCAGATTTGTTCAAGGAGTGCGCAGCGTTAGAGAGTGGTTTGATAGCTATTGATGTAGATAAGCCTGTCAATCTTTCTGGCGGTCGCATAGGCTTTGTCTATCCTGTCGGTGCTTCTGTTATCTGGATGTTCCTCACTTAGACATCTATAAACAAACAGGTGACGGGATTAGTAGATTATTAGGTGAATGGTGTTCAGAACAGAGTGGTGTTGAACATCGGTGTTAGTGGTAGAACAGACTAAGTATTTATTGCTGGAAAGGGCTGAAAGGAGTTTGGAGAATGAATGTCTTGTTCTTAACATTATTGGCTTTTAATTCGATTCAAGAGCGAACACTATATACAGATTTGCTCCGTGAATTCGTTAAGAATGAGAATCATGTTTATGCGATTTCTCCTGTGGAGAAGAATCAGAATCAAGTTACGCACCTGATTGAGGAAGAGAATTCCACCATCCTTCGCTTGCAGATAGGCAATACACAGAAAACCAATATCATTGAAAAGGGTATCTCGACAGTCATGATTGAGCCTACATTCAAGAAGGCGATAAAGCAATACTTCTCTGATGTGAAGTTTGATCTCGTTCTCTATTCCACGCCACCAATAACACTTGTCTCTGCTGTCGAGTATGTGAAGAAGCGTGATGGTGCAAAAACGTATTTGCTTCTTAAGGACATCTTTCCACAGAACGCTGTGGATATAGGTTTGATGAGCAAGACTGGTCTAAAGGGGCTACTATACAAACACTTTAGGAAACAGGAAAAGCGATTGTATGCAATCTCTGATCGTATAGGTTGTATGAGCCAAGCTAATGTGGATTATGTGATTGAGCATAATTCGGAGGTAAATCCAGAAATTGTGGAAGTTTGTCCTAACAGTTGTGATGTCGTTGATAAGAGTGTTGATGAGCGTACCCGTAGGCAGATTAGAGATAAATATGGCATTCCGTTGGATAAAAAAATTTTTATCTACGGAGGTAATCTCGGAAAACCCCAAGGTATTTCATTCCTAATTGAATGCTTGAAGAAGTGCCAGAACATTGAAGAGGCATACTTCCTGATTGTTGGGGATGGTACGGAGTATAGTGTTCTCAAGAATTATGTAGAAAAAGAAAAACCAGCAAATGTGAAGCTGATGAAGCGGTTACCTAAAGACGATTATGACACCATGGTTGGTGCCTGTGATGTTGGATTGTTGTTTCTTGATCATCGTTTTACTATTCCGAATTTCCCAAGTCGATTGCTAAGCTATATGCAGGCGAAGCTACCAGTACTCGCATGTACGGATCCAAATACGGATATAGGGCGAGTGATAGTTGACGGTGGCTTTGGCTGGTGGTGTGAGAGTAATGATGCAAATAATGTTTACGATTTGATCCGGATCGCTATTTCCGCAGACAGCAATGAAGCAAAAAACAATGAATGGGATTACTTAGTTAAGAACTACACAGTTAGACATAGTTACAACATTATTATGAGAAGAACCTGAGAGGGAAACAATAAATGAATATCAAGCTTCTATTAGCAAAAGGTCTTAAGAAACTTTTGAATCCTCCGGCGCTCAGAGACTGCTTTTTAGATAGTACATCTAAAGTATGTTCAAAAAGCGAAGTAAACTCCGTTCGAATGGGTAAGTATTCGTACATCGGAAATGACTGTTTTATGGTAAATGTGGATATTGGGGCATTCTGTTCAATAGCTGATAGAGTCTGTATTGGTGGTGCAAGTCATCCGATTGAGCGGGTATCGTCTAGCCCGGTGTTTCATGAAGGAAACAATGTCCTCGGAGTAAACTTTCAATCCTTCCCATATGAGTTTACTCCTAAGACAACTATTGGAAACGATGTGTGGATTGGCATCGGAGCAATTGTTAAGGCTGGTGTAACAATCCATAATGGGGCGGTAATTGGAGCAGGGAGTGTGGTAACTCATGATATACCGGCATATGAAATATGGGCGGGAAATCCGGCAAGAAAAATTAGAAATCGTTTTGATAAGGCAATAGCTGAGAAGATAGAACTCTCTGAATGGTGGAGCAAATCGGACGAAGAAATAAGAAAATTGTCGAAGCAATTTGATGATGTGAATGCATTTATTGGGGGTTAGAATGAAGATTACACATTTATGTTTAGGATGCTTTTTCCCGGATGGATATTCATATCAGGAAAACATGCTTCCTAAGTATCATAAAAAGCTAGGACATGATGTTTCTGTGGTTGCGTCCCTTCAGACTTTCGATGAGAACGGAAACGTCAGTTATATGGACAAAGCTTTGAATTACCGGAATGAATATGATATTCCAGTTCAGAGGCTCGACTATAAAGCTCCACTAAAAGTTTATAGGAAACTGAAGCGGTTTATAGGCACATACGAGGCGATTGAACGAACAAATCCTGATATTTTATTTATTCACGGATGCCAGTTCATGGATATGGATGTGGTCGTGAAGTATCTGAAGAAGCATCCGAATGTAACTGTTTATGTAGATAACCATGCTGATTTTTCAAATAGTGCTAGAAACTGGATATCGTTTATGTTCCTACATAGAATCCTGTGGAAGCACTGTGCAAAGATAATTAATCCCTACACGAAGAAGTTTTATGGTGTGCTTCCGGCCCGTGTAGATTTTCTTAAGAATGTATATGGGCTCCCTGCTGATAAAATTGAGCTCCTTGTTATGGGAGCAGACGATGAAAAAGTCGAAGCTGCGTTAAAACCGGAAGTTAGGAAAGAAATTAGGGAGACTTACGGAATTGCTGATGATGACTTCCTAATTATTACAGGTGGAAAGATCGATAATTTCAAGAAGCAGACTCTATATCTGATGGAAGCAGTAAACAAGCTCCAAAACGACAAAGTGAAGCTTATTGTCTTTGGATCTGTTATTCCTGAGCTGAAGGAGAAAGTTAAAGGTCTCGTAAGTCCATTTACACAGTATATCGGATGGGTGCAATCTGATCAGACGGATAATTATTACGCTGCGTCTGACCTTGTGGTGTTTCCAGGGCGGCACTCAGTTTTCTGGGAGCAGGTTGCTGGACTCGGTAAACCGATGCTTTGTAAAGCTTGGGATGGTACAAAACATATCGATCTCGGTGGGAATGTTATTTTTCTTGAGAAGGATAGTGTTGAGGAAATCTATGGAATTATCACGAAGCTTACAGTGGATAAAGAGTCTTATCAGAGAATGAAAAAAATAGCAGAAGATAAAGGAATGGCGATTTTTTCATATAAAGAAATTGCAAAACGAAGCATTAACGATATATAACGTATAACGATTTAGATATGGATATTTCATCGGAAGGGCGAATCAAATCAGATGAAAGTTAGAAAATATTTTTCATATTTGTACAACGGCGGTCAGCTTTCCAGTGATGAAAAAACAGATAGACTTATATCTCTTGCTGTTTGTATGCAAGTTACTATTGTAGGAATAAAGAATGCCCTTGTGCAAGCTGTCCCAAGGCTCTATGCGATTAATTCTTTGTTAAATATGATACTGATTGGTATAGTTGCTATCTTTTATATAGTAGCAGTGTCATATGCCGGAAAGCGTTTTGTCCACATAAGAGCAAGTGTCTTTGTGATTTTGGCTTTTATTCTGGTGTCACTTTCTTTTAGTAGTATTATGTTTCCTGGTAATGGATACGTAATAATGAGATGGATGCCAAGAATGCTTCCATATTGTTTTATAACATTCCTATATTTGGCAGAATTGAAAACTCTCTTATGGATTGAGTATTATATGTGTCGATTCTGTTACATTACAATTGCATTCGCAGTCATATCGGCATTTTATATAAACAGAATTGGACATATCACATCATCAACATGGAGTACATACAGTATGCCGTTATCTTATGTTACATTGGTTGCTGTTATGTGGTTTTTATATAAGTTCTTTAGTAGGGAAAGATTTATTGATTTGTTCTTTGCACTGATTGGAATAGCAATAATTGTTCTCTATGGTTCCAGAAATCCATTATTGGCTATTGCATCATATATGGTAATACAGACTGTGAGACATGCAAGAAGTGGGAAAATATCAGGAGGGAGAAGAATTTTATACATTTTGATGTGTATTATATTTATAGTGACTACTTTCTTTTGGAAGCAAATAGTGATTCTTTTAGTGCAAACACTTGAGTCCTTTTCCATAAGAAGCCGAACGCTGAATCTACTGGTATCATCTTCCGATTTTACATCTGGTCGTGATGTTATACATACGGATTTGTTGAACCATTTGAATGAGCACCCTTTATTAGGATTGGGAGTAGGTGGAGATATAATTTCTATTAATGAAAGTGCCCATGGTTTATATTTGAGCATCCTTGCAAATTTTGGTTATATTATTGGAACATTAGTTATAATTACGATACTAATTATATGTGCAAAAGGATATTTTCAATCAAAGGGTAATACTAAAGAAATAGTTTTACTATACATTTGTTTGACATTACCGAGAGGGTTTACAGGTGGAGATATGTGGACCTCGGATGTCTTTTGGTGGATGATGGGGATATGTATAGCAGCTATCAGTATTAAAGAAGAGTATGCGGAATTAGGAGCCTATAATAATGATCAAAGTATTGCATATTATTAATGGTGCAGATCTGGGTGGAATCTCTTCAATGATTTTAAACTATTATAGGAGTATAGATCGTAATAAGTATCATTTTGATTTTATTTATTCAATTGATGAGCCCCTTGGTTATAATGGGAACGAATTGCGAAAACTCGGCGCTAAGTTTTTTTATGTCCCCAAAAAGTCAGAAGGTTTATGGCATCATATCAGCGGCATAAAGAAAGTAATAAGAGATGGAAACTATGATGTGATTCACGTTCATAGTAGCTTAACTTCATATGTTGCGCTTGCAGTTGCTAAGAAGTGTGGCATCAAAATAAGGATTGCACATGCTCATAATGCTGTAAAATCAGTCGTTGGTTTAAAAGCAAAGATTAATCGAGTAGTTGGCAATGTCCTCATAAAGAGATATGCCACAAAAAGATTGGCATGTAGTATAGATGCCGCTATATATACATTTGGCGACAAGTCAATAAATGAGAGCAATGTGAGAATACTTCCTAACGCTATAGACCCGATGAAATATGCTTTCTCAGAAGAGGCGAGTACTAAGAAAAGAGAGGAGTTATGCATATCCCCGGAGACGTTTGTCTTTGGCACAGTTGGGAGAATGACTGTGGAAAAGAATCAGATGTTTCTTGTAGATGTTCTTCGCGAAGTTATTAGGCTGGTCCCTGATACTAAGTTGTTACTTGTGGGTGACGGAAATCTCAGACGGGAGATTGAAAATAGTGTCAAGGAAGCAGATTTGGTTGCAGATGTCATTTTTACTGGGCAGCGGACCGATGTTCCCGACTTGCTTAATGTTTATGATGTATTTGTATTACCCTCACACTATGAAGGATTTCCAGTTGCTGGTGTTGAGGCTGGTGCAAATGGCCTTCCTATTGTGTTATCCGATACTATAACAAGAGAACTAGGCTTCTTCCCAAATGTTAAGTATTTATCACTGAATGATTCTCCCTTGGTTTGGGCTAAGAGCATTACTTCTTATATGGGGAAACCACGGAATGATGCTGCGCTAAGCTTCATTAAGGCAAACTCATACGATATTGAAGGAAATTCAAAAATACTTGCGCAGATTTACTCGGGAGAAGATAGCAAATGAGAATCAAAGATAAATTCAAAATATTGACATACAATGTGGGTTTTATCTACAAACCAATATATGAGGTGCTTGAGTCAGGCATAAGATCCGGTGATATTGTTTGGATGAATCACACATATAAGGATAGATATTTTGCAGACCCATTTATGATTGATGAGGATGTAAATAACTATTATGTGTTATGTGAAGAGTATCCTTTCTGGTCAGAGATTGGGAAAATAGTACTTCTTACAATTAGCAGGGATAATCATGAATTACTGGGGCGGAAAATGATAATTGATGAGCCGTATCATCTGTCTTTTCCGTATTGCAAACTTCATGGTGATTGGATTCTTCCAGAAGCTTCGGCGAGTGGAGCTGCGTATATTTATAAATATGATACTCAGAAACAAGAGGTTACAGAGAAAAGAAAAATAAGTGATGTCGGCTTGATTGATAATGTTAGTTATAACGATAAATCTGGAAAGTACCTCTATGCGGGGAAAACACGAATCCCTAGTACAGAACTATACGAGTTTCAAATGGATGAGGATGGACTTTACAAAGAAGTTAGATTAATTCAATCAGATAATAGAACAAGCCGTGGGGCGGGCGATTTCTTCACTATAAATGATAAGCTGTATAGAGCAGTTCAAGACTGTAAGGGCAGGTATGGACGCCAGACTAAGATTATGCAGTTCGAAGCGGTGGGAGAAAAAGGTTACCATGCAACAGAAGCAAAAACTGTAAACAGTTTTGACAATCCTCCTTTCAATGAAACAATGCACACATTTAATGTATATGATGATGTAATAGTGATTGATGGAAGCAAGGATTTTGTTAGATTTCCGATGAAGTTTTTTTACAAGAAATGTAGATGGCTTTTTAAGAAAAGGATGAGTGAGTAAATCACATTCTATTGAGGTTGATAGTAATGAAAAAGAGCAATGACTCTATGAGAGCAGTAGCTGTATCAAATTCAATATGGAAATTTGGTGAACGTATCATTGCACAGGGCGTTTCGCTTCTTGTCTCCATTGTTCTTGCAAGAATTCTTTCCCCTGAAGATTTCGGCGTTGTTGGTATTGTTACAGTATTCTTTAATCTGGCTAACGTGATCATCTCTGGCGGACTTAATACAGCCTTAATCCAGAAAAAGGATGCCGACAAGGATGACTATAGTTCTGTTCTGATTGTATGTGTAATAGTTTCGGTTGCACTATTTGTAATTCTTTGGTTCGCAGCCCCAGTAATCGCGAATATCTACCACAACGATTTGTTGATTGCTATGATTCGTGTTATGGGGCTTAGCTTACCGATATATGCTGTAAAATCCATAGTATGTGCCTATATTTCATCAAGTTTAAAGTTCAAGGCATTTTTCTTTGCAACTTTGGGTGGAACACTGGTCTCTGCTGTAGTAGGAATTGTACTGGCATTGAATGGGTTTGGCGCATGGGCACTCATTGCACAACAGGTTACTAATACCACGATAGATACTATTATACTCTATGTAATGACTCGGATACCTATATCTTTGCATTTTTCATTTTCCAAATTTAAGGTTCTGTATAAATACGGTTGGAAGGTATTCGTTTCTTCTATGATTGATGCTGCATACAACCAGTCATTACCGTTATTCATAGGTACGAAGTTCACAAGTGCTGATTTATCATTCTATACAAAAGGTAGGCAATTTCCAGGAGCTGTTTCTGGGACAACAACAAGTACATTAAATGCTGTTCTTTTCCCTATTTTGGCAAAGCAGCAAGATGATAAATCAATCGTACTGAGTTATATTAGGAAGTTTATGCAGTTATCATCCTTTATCATGTTTCCGATTATGCTTGGAATCTTTGCAGTAGCCGACAACTTTGTCTTGGTTATTCTTACGGATAAATGGTTACCTGCTGTTGTTTATCTACGCTTATTCTGTTTATCCGACATGTTCACTATGATTCATTCAGGAAATTGTGAAACGATTAAGGCAATCGGAAGAAGTGATATCTTCTTAAAAATGGAATTAATAAAAAAGTGTAGCTACTTTATCATAATCGCTGTCTTTATGGTATTCGCACGCACTCCACTTACTTTGGCGTTTTCAATGATTGTTTGTAACATAGTTGCAATTCTTGTCAATTCCTTCCCGAATCGAAGGTTGATTGGCTATAAGTATAAGTTGCAATTGATGGACTTATTACCAAATTTGATGTGCGCCACAATTATGGCAGTTGCGGTTGTACTCTTTGGTAGAATTCATTTCGAGAGTAAACTGATATTACTTTTAATTCAAATTCTACTCGGCATAATCGTATATTTGGCGACTTGTTTTGTGACAAAGAACAAAAGCTTCTTCTATGTGTTAGGAATGGTAAAGGAAAAGCTTGGTAAATAGGAGGTATCTGTGATGAGAGAATTAAGCATGCAAGAAGAACAAGATATACAATATGAAGTCCTTAAATACTTTACAGATATTTGCAAAAAAGAAGGACTGACCTTTTTCCTTGCATATGGTACGCTCCTTGGAGCCGTTCGCGAACATGGATTTATAGAATGGGATGATGATATAGATTTATTTATGCCAGAATTGGAATATGAAAAATTTCTAGAAGCAATAAAGAAATATCCCGATTCAAGGTTTTTTATACAAACTTTTGATACAGATCCTCATTGCCTTGCTGTAGGCCTTGGGAGAATATGTGTTAATGGCACTCTGAAATGGTCTGAGGTATACAAAGACTCTGATTTTCACAAAGGTATCTACTTCGACATATTTCCTCTGGTAAATGGATTTGGAAACTGGAAAGACATCTATTATTGTTTTTGGTTTAAAACCTACCAAGCATTATTGCACAGAAAGGTTATTCATCAACCCCAATATACTGGGAAATCGTTAAGCAAAAAGGTTTTCAATTGGATATTATATCATTCATTGACAGAAAATGATGTGAGAAGAAAAATTGTGCACATTGAAAAACTATATGCGTCTAATCCTGCTGGGGATACTTTGATTGCCTTTGCATCAGCTTTTGCAGGAAAATGCAGGACTATATTTGATTCACATCATTTTTCCTCATCAGTAAATATTGTTTTTGAAGATATGGAATTACCGTGTCCGTCCGGATATAAGGAATTGCTAACTTATATGTATGGAAAGGGCTATATGACTCCTTTGAAAACTAAACCAAGTTATACGCCGGCTAAAGTATTAGATGAGTGATATGGGCAAGGATAGAGCAACATATCAAGATTGGAATGTAAGTGTTTAGCACTTTGGGAATCCCCTTGACACGGATGATGTCAAACACTGGTCATGAAATGATGGTATGGTTTGCATTACCACATGAGATTGAGAAGTTAATGTATATACGATGGCATAATTATCTCCCAAACGTGGAAATACTGACTAAGTGAGATTTGGCTTCAATATTTGAGACGTATGTTAAAGAAAAATGCCCTTAGTATTTGCGGGTTCATATATATTCGCTCGTTCAATAACCAGATTTGTAACATCCTATGTCAAAAATATCCAAATATTGTAGTTAATGCTGTAAAAAGGAATTGAGGCAGAACCGCTCATGACGGTGAGAGAGGTGACAGCTGAAGAGATTCCGAAGGATAAAGTGGTAACTTTGTTTGAGCCAAATCATGCTGAGAAAGTTGCCAAAGATCTTTAAGCAACGATTATAGGTGTACTTAAGGATATGTCGATTGCTGAGAAAGCAGAGGCATTAATCACAAATCTGGTTATGCATATCTATACTAACACAGAATTTAAATAGGAAAAACTATGTGGCGTTATTAAGAACGTCATTGTTCTTGCAATGGGGGGCTACCAGCATTGGATACGGGACAACAAAAAGGCGGCACTAATAACAAGGAGTATATCCACAATTATTAAGGCCCTGTACATATGAGTAGTGATTACGCTTTAAAAGGAACAATGAGATAACTCTTTTATAGCTTAAAGCCTATGTAATAATACTTTTTGATCAAAACATATAGAAGGGAAGAGAAAAACATGAACTTATCACACTACTTTAGGTGTTTTCTTACATTATTATCTCCTAAGATTAACACCAAAGTATGTTATCGGCTGAAATTTCACAAGAATCTTGACTTAGACAATCCGATTACACTGAATGAAAAGATTCTAAAACTGAAATTGGAGGATTATGCAACAAATAAACTGGTCAAACAATGCGCAGATAAATATTCGGTAAGAGACTACGTTCAAGATAAAGGGTGCGAAGAAATTCTAGTTCCTCTAATAGCGTCATATGATAATGTTGACGAAATAGATTGGGATAAGCTCCCTGACGCTTTTGCGCTTAAATGGAATTTCGGATGTGGTTATAATATTATTTGCCCAGAAAAAAAAGAACTGGATATTGAGAAAGCGAAGAAGAAACTTAAGGCTTGGGGCAACAAAGAAGCCTATCTGCCTTATTCAGAAATGCAATACAAAGGTGTTTCAAAGAAAATAATCGTGGAGTCATTCCTCTCTGATGGTACGGGACGACTTCCTTCCGATTATAAGGTTTATTGCTTTCATGGAAAACCTCACTGCGTTATGCTTTGTACAGATAGGGAAAGTGGCCATGCTAAATACTATTTCTTTGATCGTGCATGGAACTTGCTCCGGATTAATAAAGCAGGGAAAGATGCTCCTCCAGGATTTTCTTTACCAAAACCTGAAGGTATAGATAATCTTTTCAATTATGCAGAAAAACTTAGCGAGCCTTTTAAGTTTGTAAGAGCGGACTTTTATTTAATCAAAGGGCATGTCTTCTTTGGCGAATTGACTTTTACACCTGGAGGTGGAATGGATTTTAACCGTTTGCCTGAAACTGATATTGAATTTGGAAACATGCTTCATCTGTAAAAAGTATTTGGAGGTATCATTATGAAGACTATGGGGCTTTTAATAAGCCATAAGAACGGAGAACGTCGTCGAGCTTTATTGCCTGAGCAAGTAAAAACTCTTGCTCATCCCGAGCAACTCCTCTTTGAAAAGGGGTATGGGGAGTCTGTTGGGCATTATGATGATGAATACGTTGCTGCCGGTGCTCATGTTGTATCTCGTGAAGATGCGTTGAAATGCGATATAATCACCGATGTTAAGCTAGGTGATGCAGATTACCTTGAAACTATGGAAGATAATAAGCTTCTATTCGGCTGGGCCCATGCCGTGCAAGGCACCAAATTTACATCATCGGTGTTGAATCATAACCACACTGTGGTCGCATGGGAGGAAATCTATGAAGATGGACGTTATATTTTCTACCGTAACCGTGAAGTGGCTGGCGAGGCAGCTATTATGCATGCGTTCCGATACAGTGGAAAGATGCCCTATGATTGTCGAGTTGCTATTCTCGGAAATGGTCAGACTGCGAAGGGAGCCTTGAGAATCCTTCACGGACTCGGTGCTGAAGTGGATGTTTTCGGAAGAAAGTTCGAGAAGCTATTCAAAAAAAAGATGTATGAGTATGATGTTTTGGTAAACTGTGTGATGTGGGACACTGGTCGCACGGATCGGATCATCTATAAAGAGGATCTGAAGAAAATGAAGTCAGGAACTTTGATTATTGATGTGAGTTGCGATCCTTATCTTGAAATTGAGACTTCTCATCCAACAACAATTGATAACCCGGTTTACACTGTTGACAACGTGATTCACTATGCAGTGGACAACACACCGGCGATGTACCCTATTACTGTAACAAAGGTCCTTAGTGAAGGTATTTCAAAGTATGTAGATACCCTAATAGAGAACGATATTGCTGATTATCCTGAGAATCTAAAGAAAGCGACTCAGATTGTCAATGGACATATTCTTGATAATCGCATTACCGAGTTTAGGAATAAGAGAAATCTGTTTTGCAAGTGAGCTGTATTTGACTATTGTAAGAAAAGGTGAAAAGGAAGATAAATGTGAAGGTCTATGGTTTTCACTTGACAATGTTGGGAGGAAGACATGAACATTAAGCGTATTGTTTTGGGTGGGTATCATCGTATAAAAATGATGACTGAACTGCCCAAAAACAAATGGCCGTTAGATAAGTTAATTGCAGGGGCGATGGCTGGTTACAAGGGAGCTTATGGATACTCTTTTGATATAAATCGTCCTGAATTATTTTCAGAAAAAGTAATATGGTATAAAGTGTTTTGGAACAGAGAAGGCCTTGTCAATATTGTAGATAAGTATTTGTTCAAGGAGTACTTAAGATCAAAAGTGGGGCCTAAATACGTTGTTCCGCTGTACGGAGCTTGGGCGAGTGTTGATGATTTACTTAGGGACTGGGATAAGCTTCCTAAGTCGTTTTGTCTTAAATCCACATTAAAGAGTGATAGTCAGTTTATTAAGATTGTTCAGGACAAGGATAAGATTAATCTGAATGCTCTGAAAAAGGAAGTAAAAGAGTGGTTGATTGTCAAGAACACTCTCATAAATTCTTTTTGTAGAGCATATTATGAAGCTATCCCGAGAATAATAGCTGAGGAGCTAATATTAGATT
>AUXO015273179.1_pt1 | contig 16188 bp, 10 predicted proteins | sample 768731 | NCBI WGS metagenome assembly AUXO01 (sample SAMN02715735, study PRJNA202380) | gut metagenome | biome: sheep rumen | host: Ovis aries | place: New Zealand: Palmerston North
TTCTTGAAACCAGAAGAAGTAAGCTTGGCTATTGGTAGAAACGGACTCAATATCAAACTCGCCTCTATGTTGACAGAGTATACGATTGACGTATTCCGTGAGGTGGATGAAGAAGACGATGAAGATATCTACTTGGATGAATTCAACGATGAAATCGACCAGTGGATTATCGATTCCATCAAGTCGGTTGGCTTGGATACTGCAAAGGCTGTGTTGAAAGCACCACGCGAATTGTTGGTTGAGAAGGCTGACTTGGAGGAAGAAACCGTAGATTATGTACTCTCTGTGCTACGTGCCGAGTTTGAGCAGTAGTATTTGTGGATTTGAGCAAATCTTCTTCCACATTTTTTCAATAATAATAAAATCACAAACCAAATAAATAAATGAGCATCAGATTAAATAAAGCAATTCGTGAATTGAATATAGGATTTCAAACGGCAGTTGAATTCCTGACAAAGAAATACAATCTGGAAAGCGGAGACCTTGAGTTGACTTCTAAAATCAGCGATGAGCAATACGACGCGTTGATAGAGGTGTTCAAGAAAGACAAGGAGACGCGTAACCAGGTGGCTCAACTTTTCCAAAAGAAGCCAAAAGAGAAGAAGAAAGTAGAAGTCAAGGATACCCGTGCGGAAGTTTTGTTGGAGTCATCCAAGCAACAGAAGTTTAATCCGTTGGGCAAGATAGATCTTGACCATTTGAATAAGAAGCCAGAAGTAAAGAATCAGGCGAAGTCGGAGAAGACCGTTGAGGAAATTGTTGAATCTGTAGCTCCTGAAATTGTTGAACCAGAGAAGGTGAAGGTGGCTGCCGTTACACCAGAACCTAAAGTGGGGGATGCTCCCGTTGAGAGTCCAAAACCTGCGGAAACGAAAAAAGAAGAAAAGCCTGCTCCCGTTGTGGAAGAAAAAACTGTCGTTAAGCCAGAGAAAGAGGTGAAACCACAAGAGGCTCCCGTCGTGGATAAACCTAAAAAGAAAACGATTGTTGAGGAGGTTCCCGCAAAGAAGGAAAAAACTCCACAAGAAAAGAAAACAGTGGAAGCTCCTAAGACCGTTGTGGCGGAAACTCCCAAAGTGAAAGAGGAAAAGGCAAGTGTTGAGGAGGTAAAGAAGGTTGAGGCTCCTGTCGTTGAAGAAAAAGAAGAGGAAACACAACCTGAAAAGCCAACCTTGTTCCAGCTGAATAGTGAGAAGAAGATTTTGGAGAATGCTCCTCAACTGAAGATACAAGGAAAGTTGGACCTTGATTCGCTGAATCAAAGTACTCGTCCTAAGAAAAAAACCAAAGAAGAAAAGCGTAAGGAACGCGAGGAGAAAAACATGCTTCGCGGTCAGCAACAAGAGCAACGCTCCGAACAAAAGAAGAAACGCGACCGTATTAATAAGGTACGCGTAGACATCAATGCTGCATCTAATCAACAAACTCCTAATCCTGAATCCAAGAAGAAGGATAAGAAGAAGAAAGTGCGTGGTCGTCAGAAACCATTAGAGGTGAACGAGGAAGATGTAGCACGTCAAGTAAAGGAGACGTTGGCTCGTTTGACCAATAAGACCAATCAAAACAAGAAGGGTGCCAAGTATCGTAAGGAGAAGCGTGAGGCTGTTCAAGAGCGTCTGAATGAGGAATTGTCAGCAGAACGCGCAGAAAGCAAGGTGCTGAAACTGACCGAGTTCGTTACGGTTAGTGAGTTGGCTACGATGATGAATATCGGAGTAACTCAGGTCATTGGTACATTGATGAGTGTTGGTATTATGGTATCTATCAACCAACGCTTGGATGCTGAAACCATCAACTTGGTTGCCGATGAGTTTGGTTTCAAGACAGAATATGTAAGTGCTGAAGTACAAGAAGCCGTAAGCGAGGAGGAAGATGACGAGAACGACCTTGTTCCGCGTGCTCCAATCGTAACGGTTATGGGACATGTCGATCATGGTAAGACTTCATTGCTTGACTATATTCGCAAGACCAATGTCATCGCTGGTGAGGCTGGTGGTATTACCCAGCACATTGGAGCTTATAACGTGAAATTGGAAGATGGTCGTCGTATCACGTTCCTTGATACCCCAGGACACGAGGCATTTACTGCCATGCGTGCTCGTGGTACACAGGTAACCGATATCGCCATCATTATCATTGCTGCCGATGATAGCGTGATGCCTACAACAAAAGAGGCAATTGCCCATGCACAAGCAGCTAATGTTCCGATGGTGTTCGCCATTAACAAGATTGACAAACCAGGAGCTAATCCTGAGAAGATACGTGAAGACTTGGCACAAATGAACTTGCTCGTAGAGGATTGGGGAGGTAAATACCAATGCCAAGAAATCTCTGCCAAGAAAGGCTTAGGTGTCAATGACTTGTTAGAGAAGGTTCTTCTTGAGGCTGAAATGCTTGACTTGAAAGCTAATCCAAACCGAAAGGCGACAGGTAGTGTTATCGAGAGTTCTCTGGATAAGGGTCGTGGTTATGTTTCTACTGTCCTTGTTTCCAACGGAACATTGAAGATTGGTGACAATGTGATTGCCGGAACAAGTTATGGTCGTATCAAGGCTATGTTTAATGAGCGTAACCAAAGGATTGAAGTGGCACGTCCTGCCGAACCTTGTATTATTCTCGGTTTGAACGGTGCACCAACTGCTGGTGATACGTTCCATGTGCTTGAAACCGAACAAGAGGCACGTGAGATTGCCAACAAACGTTTGCAATTACAACGTGAGCAAGGCATTAGAACACAAAAGAAGTTTACGCTCGACGATATCTCTCATCGTATCGCTTTGGGTGAGTTCCATGAACTTAATATCATCGTGAAGGGTGATACGAATGGTTCTATCGAGGCATTGAGCGACTCGTTCATTAAATTGTCTACCGAGAAAGTTCAAGTTAACGTCATCAATAAAGCCGTAGGACAGATTTCTGAGAATGATGTCATGCTGGCAAGTGCTTCTGATGCCATCATCGTAGGTTTCCAAGTTCGTCCTTCTGCTGATGCTCGTAAGGTAGCAGAACGTGAAGGCGTTGAAATCAATACTTACTCTATCATTTATGACGCTATCGACGACATCAAGTCAACGATGGTTGGTATGCTTGATAAGGTGAAGAAGGAAATCGTTACTGGTGAAATTGAAGTGAAACAAGTATTCAAGATATCCAAGGTGGGAACCGTTGCAGGTGGTTTGGTTATTGAAGGTAAGGTTCATAACAAAGACAAGGCTCGTGTTGTTCGCGATGGTATCGTGATTCATACGGCTCCAATCAGTGCTTTGAAACGTTACAAAGATGATGCCAAGGAAGTGGCAACTGGTTTGGAATGCGGTATTTCCTTGACCAATTTCAACGATATACAAGAAGGAGATATTATCGAAACATTCACCGAGATTGAGGTACAGCAGAAGTTATAAGACTTGAAAACCAAGATTTAAGGATTGAAGAAAGATAAGAAGATACGTTCTTTTGCCCGTAGGCTGATGAGACGGATAGGTCTCGCTCAGCTTATCGTCATGGGACTTGCCTCATGGCTGATTTATGAATTTGCACGCGAATTCGTAAAGGATGAGGAGACGAGGCTGTATCAAAGTTATCTGAATGCATCAAATCAGTCCATTAATCTTATGTTGTCTGATGTACGAGTGAGTACGACCAACCGTGTGGAAGAGATACAAGACCATCTGGGTGAACCAGCCCGTCTAAAAGAAATCATGCGCCGCATTGTTGAGTCTAATCCTTGTATCCGCAGTTGCGGTTTGAGTTTTGTAGCAGATTATTACCCAAAGAATAGTACATGGTCACGTCCGTATGCTATACGTCCGGATAGTGGTTCCGTCGAACCCCGCATCGTTGACAAAACTTCACGGGAATATCTCACGAAAGAGTGGTTCAAGGAAGCGGTTGCCGCTGACTCTGCATATTGGTCAAAGCCGTTTTTTGACACTACAGATTCCGTGACACCGTTATCTGCCTACATGATTCCCATTCATGACAAGCGAGGCAAGATTGTTGCCATTCTGGGGGCTGACATTAAACTTGATTTTTTCAGTTCTCACATGATGAATGGCATCGACATGAATGGTGATGATGTTGAACTATATTTAAATATAGACAAAGCCGCAACAACCAGTAGCGAGAACGATGAGAGAAATGAAAACGGCATAGACTTGTGGAAAGACCGTCAATGGCGGTTTGTGAACTACATTTTTATCATCGACGGTGATGGTACGTTTATTTCACATCCTAATAAAAACCGTATTCTCAAAGAAAACTATTTCGAACTCGCCAAGGAGACTACAGATACCATTGATGACTTCATCGGTCGGCAAATGGTGGCTGGCAAGAATGGAACTTACGAGGATAACAAAGGCAATGCTGCCTCTTTTGTTTTCTTAGATTCAGAAGACTTTTCCTCGTATGTTTTCTTCCAGCCCATTGCGCATACCAATTGGTCTATAGGCTTGGTTGTACCTCGTTTGTTGATTGATGGTATTGCCATGTCGATAGGTATTGTACTTTTGTTGCTCATTGGTCTCGGTTTGTTGGCAGGAAGAATCGTAGGCCGAATCGTTATCAAGCGTATGATGAAACCTCTGACAAAACTGGCTGGTTCTGCCAATGAGGTGGCCAAGGGAAATTTCTTAACACCATTGCCAGTTATCAAGCATAATGATGAGATTAAGCTTTTGCGTGATTCTTTTGAAGGCATGCAACACTCACTGACGGATTATGTTGAGGAACTGAAATCGACTACAGCCTCAAAGGCTGCTATCGAAAACGAGTTGAAGGTGGCACACGATATACAGATGTCTATGCTGCCCAAAACCTTCCCGCCTTATCCCGAACGTCACGACATTGACATTTACGGCACACTGACACCAGCGAAGGATGTCGGTGGTGACCTATTCGATTTCTTTATCCTTGACGAGCGGCTCTTCTTCTGCATCGCAGATGTCTCTGGCAAGGGTGTTCCTGCCTCACTGCTCATGGCTGTTACTCGCTCGCTTTTCCGTAACATATCTGCTCATGTGAGTGAACCGCACCATATTGTTAGCACGCTTAATAATGCCATGACAGAGGGTAATGAAACCAATATGTTCGTAACATTGTTCGTCGGTGTGCTTGAACTTGCCACTGGCCGTCTGGCATATTGTAACGCCAGTCATCTTGCGCCTCTGATTGTTGGAGAGAGTGTTAGTACGCTGCCATGTGATCCAAATATTCCCATTGGCGTCATGGATGGTTGGGAATACACTTTACAGGAGACCACATTGGCACCAGATTCTACTATTTTCCTCTATACTGATGGATTGAACGAGGCTGAAGATGTTAGCCATGCACAGTTTGGTGAACAACGCATCATCGATATTGCTACATCGATGAAATGTACACATACAGAGCAAGAGACGTTTACCCATATTTCACCCCTAACCTTGGTCAATGCCATGTTGGAAGCTGTTCGCACCTTTGTTGGTGAAGCAGAACAAAGTGATGATTTGACGATGCTCGCCATCAACTATATCAAGAAAAATGAGTGACAACAACAAAAACATAATACCTGAAGATAATAATGGTAATGAACTGGTACGTCGCATAGCCGAACAGAAATATGAGTTTGGCTTCACTACTGATGTTCATACTGAAATCATTGAGAAAGGGCTGAACGAGAATGTCGTTCGGCTCATCTCAGCTAAAAAGGAAGAGCCAGCTTGGATGCTGGACTTCCGTTTAAAGGCTTTCCATTATTGGGAAACATTGAAACAACCTACTTGGGGACATGTGCATTTGCCTAATATTGATTATCAAGGTATTAGCTATTATGCAGACCCAATGGCAAAGAAACCGAAAGGTGACGGTAAGATTGATCCCGAATTGGAAAAGACTTTTGATAAGTTGGGCATTCCCTTGGAAGAACGGTTGGCTTTGAGTGGTACGGCGGTAGATGCGATTATGGATTCCGTGTCGGTAAAGACAACCTTCAAGGAAAAATTAGCGGAAAAAGGAATTATCTTCTGTTCTATTGGCGAAGCCATTAAGACTTATCCTGATTTGGTACGACAGTATTTGGGTACTGTTGTTCCTTATCGTGACAATTTCTATGCTGCCTTGAATAGTGCGGTATTTAGCGACGGTTCGTTTGTCTATATTCCCAAAGGTATTCGTTGCCCGATGGAACTCAGCAGTTATTTCCGCATTAATGCACGAAATACGGGACAATTTGAACGTACCTTGATAGTAGCTGATGATGATTCATACGTTTCTTATCTCGAAGGATGTACTGCTCCAATGCGTGATGAGAATCAATTACATGCTGCGATAGTTGAAATCATTGTCAATGACAGAGCTGAAGTGAAGTATTCCACCGTACAAAACTGGTATCCTGGTGATGAAAACGGAAAAGGTGGCGTATTGAATCTCGTAACCAAACGTGGTGAATTGCGTGGAGAGCATTCAAAATTGTCGTGGACACAAGTGGAAACAGGTTCTGCAATAACGTGGAAATATCCCTCTTGCGTGTTGCGTGGTGATTATAGCGTGGCTGAATTTTATTCCGTGGCTGTTACCAACAATTACCAAGAAGCAGATACGGGTACAAAAATGATTCATATCGGAAAGAATACCAAATCTACGATTATCTCCAAGGGTATTTCCGCTGGTCATTCACAAAATTCCTATCGTGGTTTGGTACGTGCTACGTCGAATGCTGACAATGCCCGCAATTATTCCAGTTGCGATTCCTTGTTGTTGGGAAGTAATTGCGGTGCGCATACATTTCCTTATATGGATGCTCACAATCCTACTGCTATTTTTGAGCATGAAGCAACGACTTCAAAAATCAGCGAAGACCAATTGTTTTATTGCAATCAACGTGGTATTCCCACAGAACAGGCGGTTGGGCTTATCGTAAATGGTTATGCGAAGGAGGTGCTCAACAAACTACCTATGGAATTTGCCGTTGAAGCTCAAAAGTTGCTGAGTGTTTCATTGGAAGGTACCGTTGGATAATACATCATTCATGGTTGAATCTGGAAAGGATGCGAATATCCTTTTGATAGGTGATTAGAATACAAATAGAGAAAAAGAAATATGTTAGAAGTACATAACTTGCACGCAAAGATAGGCGACAAGGAAATATTAAAAGGTATAGACCTTGTCATTAAGGAGGGCGAAACCCATGCTATCATGGGCCCCAATGGTTCTGGCAAATCTACGCTTAGTGCCGTGTTGGTGGGTAATCCTCTTTATGAAGTTACTGAAGGTGAGGTTTGGTTTAATGGAAAGAATCTCTTGGAGATGAAACCAGAAGACCGCGCTCATGAGGGATTGTTCCTTTCTTTTCAGTATCCCGTGGAAATACCAGGCGTTTCCATGACAAATTTCATGCGTGCAGCAATCAATGAGAAACGTAAGTTTCAAGGATTAAATCCTTTGAATGCTTCTGATTTTATCAAGTTAATGCGTGAAAAACGGAAAATCGTAGAGTTGGATTCCAAACTCAGCAACCGTTCCGTGAACGAAGGCTTCAGTGGCGGTGAGAAGAAACGAAATGAGATTTTCCAAATGGCAATGCTTGAACCAAAGTTGGCTATCTTGGATGAAACAGACTCTGGTCTTGACGTTGATGCCATGCGTATCGTTGCCGAAGGCGTGAATAAATTGCGTACTTCTGAAAATAGTCGTATCGTGATTACTCACTACGAAAGGTTGCTCGATATGATTAAGCCAGATGTGGTGCATATCTTGTATCAAGGTAGAATCGTGAAGACAGCAGGACCAGAATTGGCTAAGGAAATAGAGGTAAGAGGTTACGATTGGATAAAGGCAGAGGCAGATGGGCAGTGAACAGCAATATATTGAGTTGTACGAACAGGCTCGCCAAATGATATGTTCGCATTCGTCAGATACGATGAATGCCGTGCGAGAAGATGCCTTTGAGTGTTTTAAGAAACAAGGCTTTCCCTCTCGCAAGGTAGAACGGTATAAATATACGGATATGTCTAAGTTGTTCGAACCTGACTATGGGTTGAACCTGAATCGTTTAGACATTCCCGTCAATCCATACGATGCCTTTCATTGTGATGTTCCTAATCTTAGTACATCTCTCTATTTCGTATTGAATGATTCTTTCTACAAGAAATTACTTCCCAAGAATCACCTTCCTGAGAATGTTATTATTGGTTCGTTAAGTGAGGAAGCAACCAAAAATCCCCATTTCATCGCCAAATATTATGCGAAGATTGCCGAAATGGAACATGATGCAGTTACGGCATTAAACACCATGTTGGCACAAGATGGATTGTTGGTTTATGTGCCTAAGAACGTGAAGTTGGACAAAACGGTTCAAGTGATTAATATCTTGCGTTCTGATGTCGACTTGATGGTGAATCGTCGCGTATTGATAATCCTTGAACAAGGTGCAGAAGCAAAATTGCTGTTCTGCGACCATGCTGCCGATGACAGGAATTTCCTCACGACGCAGGTTATTGAGGCATACGTGGGTGAAAATGCTTCCTTGGAGTTGTATTGCTTGGAGGAGACACATTATAAAAATGTACGCGTGAGCAATCTTTATATCCAACAAGAAGCCAATAGTCGTTTGAATCATCATGTGATTACGTTGCACAATGGAATCACTCGCAACCAGACGAATTTGGCTTTCAAGGGCGAAGGTTCGGAATGTGCTTTGTATGGTTGCGTGATTGCCGATAAGGAACAACATGTGGATAATAATACGTTGATTGACCACCAAGTAGGACATTGTACGAGTCATGAATTATATAAATATGTGCTCGATGAAAAGGCGGTAGGTGCATTTGCTGGTAGAGTATTGGTTCGTCATAATGCCCAAAAGACGATTTCCGGGGAAGTGAATCAAAACTTATGTGCAACCAAGGATACGAGAATGTACACCCAACCCATGTTGGAGATTTATGCAGATGACGTGAAGTGTTCTCATGGTTCTACGGTAGGTCAATTGAATGATGCCGCCATGTTCTATATGCAACAACGAGGCATCGGTGAAAAGGAAGCAAAGTTGCTATTGGAATTCGCGTTTGTCAACGAAGTCATCGACCATATCCAGATGGAACCATTGCGCGACCGCTTGCGCTACTTGGTGGAAAAACGCTTTAGGGGCGAACTGAGTAAGTGCGAAGGTTGTAAGTTGTGTAAGTAATGTAGTGACCATAATAGATATTCCTATGTATGATATCGATTTAATCCGAAAGGATTTCCCCATATTGTCTCGTGAAGTGTATGGTAAGCCATTGGTTTATCTTGATAATGCCGCTACTACGCAGAAACCTTTGTGCGTGCTTGATGCCATGCGAGATGAATATCTCAATGTGAATGCCAACGTGCATCGGGGCGTTCATTATCTTTCGCAACAAGCTACGAATCTTCATGAGGAAGCGCGTGAGAAAGTACGTGCTTTTATCAATGCATCAAAAACCGAAGAGGTTATCTTTACCAGAGGAACAACCGAAGGCATCAATTTGGTGGTTTCTTCTTTCTGTGATGCCTTTATGCAAGAGGGAGATGAGGTGATTGTCTCTACGATGGAACATCATTCTAATATCGTTCCTTGGCAATTGCAAGCGGCAAAGAAGGGAATAGCCATTCGTGTGATTCCGATGAATGACCGTGGTGAGTTGTTGCTTGATGAATACGAGAAATTGTTTAATGAAAAGACGCGTATCGTCAGCGTAGCTCATGTGAGCAATGTCTTGGGAACGGTCAACCCCGTCAAGGACATGATTCGTATTGCGCATGAACATGGTGTTCCTGTTTTGGTGGATGGTGCACAAAGCACTCCGCATTTTAAGGTGGATGTGCAGGAGTTGGATTGCGACTTCTTTACCTTTAGCGGACATAAAATGTACGGACCTACGGGTGTCGGTGTCTTGTATGGGAAAGAGGATTGGTTGGATAAACTACCGCCATACCAAGGTGGAGGAGAAATGATTGAGAGCGTGAGCTTCGAAAAGACGGTTTTCGAGAAATTGCCTTTCAAGTTCGAGGCTGGTACTCCCGATTATGTTGCTACGCATGGACTCGCCAAGGCGATTGATTACATAGAATCTATCGGTATAGATAAGATTGCCGAACACGAACAAATGTTGACTCGTTATTGCATGCAACAACTGAAAACCATCGATGGAATGGCCATTTTTGGAGAATCAGAACATAAGGATGCTGTTGTTAGTTTCCTGGTAGGACAGATTCACCATTTGGATATGGGTACGTTGTTGGATAGATTGGGCATTGCCGTGAGAACGGGACATCATTGTGCTCAACCGCTCATGGATCGTTTGGGCATTCAAGGTACCGTTAGGGCTTCGTTTGCTTTATACAATACCAAGGCGGAAGTGGACATCTTGGTGGCTGGAGTGAGACGTGTAGCAAGTATGTTTTAATCGTATGGCATTAGAACCACATTATTATAAAAATCTCATCGAAGCGGGATGTGACGAGGCTGGACGTGGTTGTTTGGCTGGTAGTGTTTATGCTGCTGCGGTTATTCTTCCTGCCGATTACAACAATCCCTTGTTGAATGATTCGAAGCAATTGAGTGCTGCCAAACGCAACCAATTGCGTGAGCAAATACAACGAGATGCAGTGGCTTGGGCAATAGGTGTCGTGACACCAGAGGAAATTGATGAAATCAACATTCTCAAAGCGAGTTTCCTGGCCATGCATCGTGCGCTCGACCAATTGTCTGTTCGTCCGGAGGCGATCATCGTTGATGGCAACCGTTTCGTTCCTTATCATGATTTACCATATACCACCATCATAAAGGGTGATGGCAAATACCAAAGCATTGCCGCTGCCAGTATCTTGGCAAAGACTTATCGCGATGATTACATGGATGAATTGGCTGAACAATACCCTATGTATGGTTGGAAGAAAAACAAGGGTTATCCAACCAAAGAGCATCGTGAAGGAATCAAAAACTTTGGAATTTCCCCATTCCATCGAAAATCCTACAATCTCTTAGGCTCACAAGAACTGAGTTTGGAGTTTGGGGAGTGAGAAAAGAAAGTTAGAAGTAAGAAAATAAGAAGCAAGAGATATGCTTTACGAATAGATGGTCACGTAGCCATAGCATTTCTCTTGCTTCTTGTTTCTAACTTTCTTGCTTCTTATTCATTCACCACTTTCAAAATCTTTCCATCCTCATCATAGAAAAGCTTTTGAACTTTTACGCTTCTCAACCACGTTGTATCGTTTGAGGGTACGCAATCGTGATAGAACAAATACCATTCGCCTTTATATTGCACGATGGAATGGTGGGTGGTCCATCCTACTACGGGGTCAAGTATCACTCCTTGGAATGTGAAAGGACCGTATGGATTGTCTCCTATTGCGTAGCAAAGGAAATGAGTATCTCCCGTGGAATAAGAGAAATAGTATTTACCATTGTATTTATGCATCCAAGAAGCCTCGAAGAAACGATGTGGGTCATCAGCTTTCAAGGGTTCTCCGTTCTCGTCGAGAATGATAACGGGTTTTGGTCTTTCCGCGAATTGCAACACGTCATCGGTCATACGAGCCACGCGTGAGGGTAGGGGATTCTCTTTTCCTTCGGGCAAGTATTCGCACTTCAATGCCTTGTTGTCACGATACCATTGTAGCTGACCGCCCCAAATACCGCCAAAATAACAATAAATAGCACCATCATCATCCTTGAAAACGCAAGGGTCAATACTATATGAACCTCTGATGGGGTCTGCTTGGGGAATGAATGGACCTTCTGGCTTGTCGGCAATGGCTACGCCCAAATGGAAAACGCCACAATAGTCTTTTGCGGAGTAAATCAAATAGTACTTGCCGTCTTTCTCCACAACGTCATTGTCCCACATTTGCTTTTCTGCCCAAGGCACTTGATCAACGTCTAATATCACACCGTGGTCGGTCACTTCACCGTTCTCTACATCTTCGAGAGACAATACATGATAGTCGCGCATCTGGAAATGTCCACCATCATCGTCAAATGATTCTCCACTGTCCCAGTCATGTGACGGGTAAATATACAATTTGCCGTTAAACACGTTAGCAGATGGGTCTGCCATGTAATCCGATGGGAATAAATATCTCGGTAATTTCTTCATGATAATAAATAATTGATATTAATATATGATTATGCGGCAAAGATAGATAATTTTCTTGTAATTATCGAATTATTTTGTATCAATAAGTTAATATCAAATAACAATCATAATCCTGTCATTTCAATCTGTCAAATATGTCTCTTATGGAAATCATATACTTTTAGAATTATCCATTATCCTATTAAACAGCACATCCACATAGTCTTCATCATCCTTAAAAAGAACATGATTCTTTGTGAATTCGGGCTTCGACCCCCAGATGTCAACATCCTTATATGGCGTGTTGGAGATGATATAACTGTCAAGGGTAATGTCTGCATCATTTAAGGATGGCTCTACTTCAGTCTTCAATAAATTATACAGTTGTATCTTTGGGTCATTGAATTGCTTCAGATTACGAATACCCTTCGGATCAATGAATGTCACATGTTGGTGCTGTCCATCATTTACCCACAGGATAAAATCGGGATAGAAATTGCTGGCCTCAAAAAATCCAATGCCTTTACGACTCTCGTTGCGCAACAAATAGACTTCCTTATCCTTCAGCAAACCATCTTTATTCTTTTCATAGAACTTTCGTATTTGCTCTATGAAACTTGTCTCTCCCACATTCAATGCCACTGGAGAAATCTTAACTAACGGTTCATTGGTGTTTTCATCCACAAATATACGATGGTTGTTGATATCTCTTTCCTTCAAACAAAGAATGGGATAATATAGATGTTGGTCAAAACGCAACGCTTGAATCCATTGGCCATAAATTTGGAAGTCTTTTTCCAGATTGCCAGACATGATTTGCTCTCTCAATTCATGTAATCTCTCTATCCATTCCTGTTTGTCATTCCTTACCTCTACCGTATATTCATCAAAGAAGTTAGGATCATCAGGAGTGATATAGATAGTCTCCATATATTTCGATTCCCACTTTCCTTTACTTCTCTTATATGCCCTGTCGATATAGGCTCGAAGCAAAGAGATGGTAATTTCTTCCCAGCGGGTCACGTCTCTGCCAAAATCCTTGAACTCCAAATCTGCCTCTTGAATGAGCAACTCATACCATGTCGGAACAGCCATTAGGTTTTTGAGCATATCGACACTGATTTCCATGTTATACCAACTACGCTCATTTTTCATCTGCTCTAAGGCAAAGAATATATTGTTCCAATTCAACAGGTTTAGATGGGCATGTTTCAACTGCATCCGCTTTGCATCTGCAACTTCTTCTACGCCAGCGCGTTTGCTCCACAAGGCTTCCACCTTTGGTAGCCAGTCAACTTTAACGTATATGCTGTTTGCCAATTCTTCTGGACGTACAGTCACGGCTTTCTTAAAATCGTAACCTTCTTTTAGACGCACTATTTTCAGTTTCTTGTTGCCTAAAAGATTCACGGTTGGAATATTTACCTTTGTGTATGTATCCTCATTAGATGGCAAACCTTCATCTTGCAGATATTTACGGAATGTATCCATGTAATCTGCTCGTACACCAAAGATATTCAAGGTTTCAATTTCCCTCAATCCTTTTGGCAATACGCCAGGGTTATAGCTGGAGTCCAAAGCAGAACTGCGTTTCAGCGAGTATTGAAAGCCTTTCAACCGTACACCTCGACCAAAGAGCTGAATGATTTCAGAACCTTCACTACGTCCAACGTTCATCAGCCCCATTGCAGACACGCGCCAACTGCTCCATCCTTCACTAAACTTCTTGGAACCTATTAGCAAGTTTATAGTTGAGTCTTCTTCATTAATGCGAGTAAACAAAGAGTTTACACCAAATTCGCGAGTCTCACAATCCAGTCCCTTGCTACTGCAAAGTTTTATCAACGAGTCGCTATCGCCAACATTGATAACACCAAAGTAATCTGCAGTACCTATACGTAGGCCAATCTCCTTATCTCCTCCCTTTTGTTTGTCTATATGCAGTTGGGCATTGGGCACACTGCTATGGAACAACTTTTCTATCAACTTATAATATGTTTGGCGTGCGAAAGCATCTGTTTCAGGGGAATTGAAATCCGCAGATTTCAATCCTTGTTTTATTAATTGGAAACTATTGGCAAAGAGCGAATAACCATGAGGATTTTTGATTCCGTCACTCGGATTAAGCAAACGCTTAATGTATCCCGCAAACTCCTGTGGACGGCTGACAAACTGCTGTAGGAATAACAATATCTGTACGACATCACTAACATCTAAGCCACGTACCTTACGAACGGCATTAACAGAACCACCAACGAAGATTCCCAACGGGCGGGCTATCAGAAATACATTCTTTACCTTAGGCGAGTTGTCATAAACCAAGGTCTGTTCATACAAGCAAAGTAGATAAGCTGTCAGATACATGTTCAGCAACTCTTCATCATCCCATGATTCCATGTTCATAATGCGATAGTCCTTTCCATAACCATCGTTATAGAAATATCTATAGCTATAGTCAAAAAGCGTTGCCTTTCCATATTCTTCCAATAATGCGTTGCGATTTGCACCAGTCTGCGCTGCAATGGCTTGCCCGAAAGTGGCAGAATATTCAAACGAGAAACCTTCTTGTGTCAGTTTGTTGCGATACCCCTTCCACACTTCGCCACCAGAGCCTTTATGCCCTTCGTCTACCAGTACCAAGTTATTGCCTTCAAAACTCTCAACAGCAACTGTCTTGTCGCCATCCGTTTCTGCCAGTTTGTTGATGTCGATTACCTCAATGTTTTTACCCGTAAAGGCACTTCCACGCCCTTGCTTGGAAAAGAGTTCCGCACTGAAGTTCGACAGATATAGTTCCTGCAGATGTTGACTCGACAATCCCTCGTTGGGTGTCAATATCAGGATACGATTCAGTTTCTTGGCATGATGCTTTTCCGCATAGTATAAATATTGTTCGATATTAACATGCATCATTAGCGTCTTTCCTGAACCCGTAGCACACCAGAAAGCCAGCTTGTTCATGTCGTCCTCGGTGAAGTTAGACATTCCGTGCCAAGTCTTGGGGCGAAAATTGAAGTCATCAGCCAAGAAAGCATTGATATCTTCCAACAACTTTCCTTTGTCAGTGAAATAGCGATCCAGATAGATTTCCGTAAATAGCAATGCCAGATATTGGTAATACTTCCATTGTATCTTTTCAGTTCGCTTTTCGTTGATTTTACGAGTATGTCGTACGATGTTTTGGTCGTATTCCAATAACTTTTCCTCTTTAATGATGGTTCCATATAAGTGTGCTTTCAAGGCATAGAACATGTGTGATGTGCCTTCATTGTCCACCCCTTCCAGGGCAGGGTCTTTCAAGTCACGACTCAATGCCTCTAAATCCTTACATCCAAAAAGATTCAGAATATATTTATGAAGCACCAGTGCTTCTTGCAAACGTGCGGGCTGTGTGGTCTTTTTCTTAGCCATAATCAAATATTACCAGACGTATGTTTCAGGATAGTTTACAATGATAAAACTGATATTTACGCCTTCAACGACTTCTGTCGAAACGGCATACTTGGGCATACTGATAGGATTTTTCAAGAATGCCTGCATATTTCCTTTGACATTGCCTCGCACAGGAGCATATACAGCATTGGAATCAACAGCTGGATCTCTTCTTCCGAAAATGAGGACTTTCTCTTTGAATTGATCAATAAAAGTCTTTCCGCATGGCTTTCGTAAGAATCTTGCCAAAGAATCGCATACCTGCTGATGTGATTTTATTCGTTTCTTCTCAACATGCTCTTCTGAATAGCAGCCTAAATCGCAGAAAATGACTTTATGATTATCAGCATCAAACATCAGCAAATCACACCGACCGCCATTCGCATAAATTCTTCCATTGAACTGATTTATGTAATCCTCGTACTCAACTACTGTAATGGTGTTGCCTGTGGCGTTAACCTTTATGGTCTTTTCATTGCACCCACTCCTCTCAGGGAACTTTTGTTTGCAATTCTGACAAGCATCTTGATCGCCTATCTCGAATGTTCCTGTTTTATCACTGTAGCTCAAAGTAACATTAGGACGGGTCAAGCCATACGCATGTGGCAGGTCATCTTTCAATAGTGTTTCAATCATTTGTCAACTCTGTATATTCGTTGAAAATTGCACTCATCATCTC
>AUXO015670583.1_pt1 | contig 16188 bp, 11 predicted proteins | sample 768731 | NCBI WGS metagenome assembly AUXO01 (sample SAMN02715735, study PRJNA202380) | gut metagenome | biome: sheep rumen | host: Ovis aries | place: New Zealand: Palmerston North
TTCAGATAACAATGACACTTCGCTCCCGCGAGGTGTTTTTGCGTTATAATGATTTTATGCCACGACTTGATTATCAAAAAGGAAGGGGTGCGTGATAATTATGGGAAGTGGAAAATATGCTCCAAAATATGAATGGAAAGAAGTGATACTTAAAACCTGGCCGTATAATCTCGCGCATGCAATAGCCTATGGGGACGGCCAAGAAGTGAGCGATGAAGAAGCAAGTCAAATGTATAATTTGTATATACCGTACTTGTTTAATATGTTAACAACGCTAAGCGAACGTCAGAAAAAAGTCATTTTTTACCGGTTCAAGGACGGGCTGACACTTGAACAAACGGCAGCAGAATTCAATACAACGAGATATAGGATAGCTGATATTGAAGAAAGAGCATTTATAAAACTTCGTAATAAATACAAAAGAGGAGTAAAGATCTTCATAGGCATAAATCAACTTAATGATTGGGAACAGCTTGAAGAAAAAGCAATACTGCGAGAGATAGAGTGCAGAGGCCTTAAATGCGAGAATGATATACTTCGTGAGGAGTTATGGAAAAGGCTAAGAGGATTCAAGGGAGCACCGTCTATTGATGATATTATTCAAGCAGATAAAGAAGAGTTGATCAGACGCAATGATCTTGATGAACTTGAGCTATCTGTACGAACTTATAAAACACTATTAAGTGCGGGCTTTCATAGTATTAAGGATGTATTATATGCCTCGATCGACGACATTATTAAGCTAAGGAGATCGAATCGGAGAGGATTTGAAGAAATTTTAGAAAAATCGGTCCTATCTACTTCGAAGCCGATTGAGAAAATAATGGAGCGCTTTGAAAAAGCTGAACAATATAGAAATAAGATTCATAAGCATTATTATATTAGTCAAGAGAACGAGCGAGCAGGCACACGGTGATGCCTTTTTTCCAAATCACGATGAGAGTATTTGAGGTAGTAAATGGATAAGAATAGAGTTCGAGCAATACTAGAAAATGCCGATTATGAGATTATTCTTGAACAGCGATACAAGAATTATGCGTGGCGGTTTAAACTGAAGGATGGTACCTCTGTATATTGTGGAGATAAAAACAAAATATGGGCAAAAGGAAAGAGCAGTGAAGCTGTATTAAAATACTTGAAATCCCAGGATATAGCAGTCAATAATAGAGTTTTTATCGTGTATGGCAGAGATTTGGATTCGAGGAACGACCTAGTAAGAATGCTTCAATCCTGGAATGTGGAAGCTTTAGCGATTGATTCGTTACCTGTTCAGGGGCGTACTGTTATTGAACAGCTTGAGCATTATATACCCCAGACAAATTTTGGAATAATACTTGCCACGCCCGATGACATAGGATACCTTGCGGGGTGTGAAAGTGAAGCAAAGTATAGAGCACGGCAAAATGTTGTTTTAGAATTAGGAATGCTGCTATCAAAGCTTGGAAGATCAAGGATAGCAATTGTTTTAAAGAAATGTGGTAGTTTTGAAAGACCATCTGATATCGAAGGTATATTATATTTGCAATTTGATAAAAACATTACGGAAATAGGAACCCGCTTAAAACGTGAGCTTAATGCCAATGGCTATACTATAGAATGAATCCCGCTTTTCAGTATATTCCCTTGCACAGGTGTTGTGGAAATGTTCTGTGGTCACATTTACGAATAGATAATACTTAGATATCAGATGTTCAGGAAAAAGAAGGAGCAGAAGTGTGAATTATTTGTTCAAGAATATTGCATTTAAATGCACATATAATGACGGAGGCATTTCCCAAAATGGAATCGGTTTTCTTGATGTATGTAGTGACTCCATGATTCGTCAGCATATTCGCGATGGCAGGTCGTGGTGTTCGAATCCTTATTGCCCATGCAATGAGTATGTTACAGGAAAAATCAGAAAAGCAGAGCTTAAGTCCATGCGACACAACGACGAAATGATTTGTTATGAGTGCTGCATGCTGGAAAAGTGGAAAGCGCAAGCCGGGACAATAAGGAACGTAGTTGGAGAAGGAGACAGAATCAAGATCAAAAATGCCTATAGAAATAGTCTTGCGATATTGACCACACGTCTACCGAACAGCACAGAAAAGGACAGGATCGTTTTTGGGCTGTTCCTAATCGATACTGTTTATGAGGGAGATGAGGATACCAGTGGGTATGTCAGTGCTCAGTCAAAGTACCGATTGTCGTTTTCGATTGAAGAAGCAAGGACTCTCTTATACTGGAAGTATCATGCTAACAAAAACAGTCCTTCAAAACCTTCTTGGGGAACCGGCCTGTTTCGATATGTGCCATTAGATGAAGGGGCACAGATTCTCAGGGATGCTATACGGATTAAAACGGGGACAACAGATGAAGCACTTGCCAGAGAGTTTCTTGACACTTATTGTCGGTTGAATCGATTAATTCCCGAAAACATTGGAGATCCCGCGGGAGCATTACTCAGATAACAAAAAGTACAGAATACTATAATGGGGTTTATGAATACAGTTTCTATGAATCTTTCGATCACCCGCGAGGTGGATAACGTGACAATAATATGGACAGGTTTAAGATGGATTATTAACGATGGCCGCTTGCCTTATGGCAGCGGTCATTTCCTATTTGGTCAACAAAGGGGACAGCTTACTTGGCTTCCGCTTTTATGGGTTGTATTGCCTGATAGGAGACTGTTAAAATACTATTTGGAATTAATGACAATGGTGGCAAGACAAACTCACACTTGGCTGATTCCGCGACAATACTGGTATCGCAATTTGATCATCAATAAGAAATGGTGTTAATAATGAAGAATATAATATCATATATAGATGCAAAATACTCTTCCAAAGCATTTTCAGAAATTGAGCCGGGCATATACAAAAGTGGAGGCAGTATTGTGACAAGTCTTTGCTTCGAACAAGAGCCAGAATTAGGTGAAGGAATTGATTCTACGGATATTTCGCAATATCCATTGGAAGATATTCTGGATCAGTTTAGTGTTTACATATCAGACTTTTATAAAGAAAAAAATGCTCAGGTATCCAAAGATTGCTATTTAGAGTTCTGCAGCAAACGTGAGGAGAACATAAGAAGTCTTCGATCAATAATTGGAAAGCATGTATATTGCAAGAGGATATTTGAAGCCGGGACAGAATACGTAGAACTCGTGATTGAATGATATGAGGAACCATGCAGATGAAAAAGACAATTGCATTAGTGTTGATAGTTTGCCAATTGATTCAATGCCTCACGGGATGTGGTCACAAAGAGCAGTCAAAAGAGAAAGATACATATGTGCCGGAAGAGGTTATTACAGAGGAGGTTGTTGGGCAGACTAAAATCACCGAGGATAACATCACGCAAGAACTGATTGTTGAGAATCTGAAATGTGAGGACTACAACTACGAACTTACTATTGAGGAAGATTTCTATTGTGAAGCATTTATAATAGAGACGATTGTCGATGAGAATACAATAGATGAGATAAAAGACCAGCTTCCAGCGGACATTGATAATTATGATATTGATTGGCCGAAAGTAATTGGAAAATTTGCTGTCGGTACTGCAATTATTATTACAGTTGGTGTAGTTCATTATCAGATGAAAGGCGCGACATACTATGTATTTGCAACTCCTCAAGAGGTGGCCAAAGAAGCTTTTGTTGGCGGGTCGATGAAAGCAGCTATTGAAGTGGCATTGAAAGCCAATAAAGCGGGTGATATTCCTTATGAAGCAGTTAAGAAATATGCTATAGAAGGATTTGCAGATGGGTACATGTGGGGAGCAATATGTGCGGTTACAAGAAATGCATTAGCGAATTTGAAGCTACCTCATAAGCTTAAATTGGAAGATGGAACAATCCTTAAGATCTTACTTGACGGATCGGTAGTTAACAAAGCGGGGGAAGTAGTCGGCAAGGCATACTATAGCAAAGAAGGAATTTACGTCATAGATTCTGCGGGCAAGACTATTCCGTATCTGTTTACTAATAAAGGAAAGCAGATAATTGACATTAGTGCTTCTTTGCTAGAGGCGATGTCAAAAGGAAAATTACCGCCTAATACTGTGTTACAATTGGGATTTGGAGAAGCAGCACAGACAGTAGTGACTGATGCTGCAGGTACAATATATAAAATTAATAATGAACTTCTTCCAAATTGTACATACAGCCTCGGAAAGTACATTTATGAAACAGATTCCCTCGGGAGAATCGCAAAAGTTACATTCGAACAACTGGAGTTAAAGAGTCATAAGGGGCGACTGCCAATTGTTGATTCACTACAGAAGATTGCACATGGATTCCAAAAAGCAGGAGATGATCGCGGACATTTGCTCGCGGATAGATTCAAAGGGGATAATACGGCAGCCAATATCGTTGCCATGAATTCTGAATTAAACCAAGGAGCTTATAAAGCAATGGAAGATACATGGGCTGAAGCAATTACAAATGGCAAAATTGTTAGCGGAACTATTGAATTGGCTTATTCTGGTCAATCTTTTAGGCCAGATTCAATAGAAGTGGTGTATACTATTGGGAAACAGTTGTTTACAATGCTATTTGAGAATTTGTAAGACTCAGGAGAAGCACATTATGAAAAAGATTTATAAAATGCTCTTTGCGATCGCTTGTTCGATTTTGGTTTTATCATTATGCGGATGCAGTAAATTTTCTTCAAAAAAAACTGACAGTGACACTGAGGAGCAGGAAGAGACGCAAGAAATCGATACTAGTTTTGTGGCCAATACGAATATTTCCTACTCTGCAGGGAGCGACAGCGACTGGTCATATGGAAATCAAAGAAAAGAATTTCCAAAAAATGATGCTTGCTATGCAAGAATAAGCAGCACTGTCGGTGCAGAAAAGAAAAAGGGCATTGGGACTGAGATCGAGATAACCTACAAGTTTACCGGTGCCAAAAACTGCAAGATTGAGCTTTCAGATGGAATAGCGAATAAGACCGAGAGCGGAGATCCTGATGTAGTAATATTCACAAGAACAGTTAATGCTGAAAAAGCGAAGAAAGAGAAAGAGAGCATTGTGATTTTCCAGTATAATCCTAATAATAATGCTACCAGTGTTGTACTTGAAGTATCGTACGATGATCATGTTCCGGCTAAGTATGATGTACGTAATACCATTTATTTCTCGGAGGATACGGGAGCAAAGGAAGAAACTGAGACAAGTAAATAACCCATAGCGGTAACGAAAGCGGTGATACGACAAGTGTCACCGCTTTTTCTTTCGTAGCTGGAAAAATACAAAATACGGCAAATTGTGTATTTTCGTTACCAATGTGTTCATTTTCATATGTGTCACTCCCCAGCAGACAAAAAACAATTATTCTTCCGGTCCATTTGTGCTGTTATCGCGGCAAATCGTGGTGATTTCTATGAGAAACACATTTTTTTACAACGTTTTTACTACGAATGATGAAAGTAACAGCCAGATTAATGAAGATTATGTACATTGGCAATCTGAAATAATCCGATATCTACTCAATCTGCCCCTCGCTGGTCAATAAAACAGCCAGGTCGAGTGGGAAAGAATTAGTCTTATGGTATAAGAAAATTGCTGGTGTTATACTATTCTGTGTAGAAGAGACATAAAGCAAAGGTGCACATTTATTCAGGACACCGATGAACTGGATCGTGCCAGAAGACTTTTATTTTGACTTCAAATTTCTGGATTGAATGTAGAATAATGACAGCAATGAAAATAATAAAAGTAGTTGCGGCAATAATCCGCAAAGAAGACTGTGTATTTGCAACACAGAGAGGGTATGGCGATTATAAGGATTGGTGGGAGTTCCCGGGCGGAAAAGTTGAGCCAGGGGAAACACCGGAGGAGGCTTTGGTCAGGGAAATTAAAGAAGAACTGGCTTCCGAGATTGTGGAGGAGAAGTATCTTACCACGGTAGAGCATGATTATCCGGAATTTCATCTTTCCATGGCCTGTTATTGGTGCAGTGTGAAAAGCGGCAAGCTTACACTTCTTGAACACGAGGCGGCGAGATGGCTTCCGCTTAATGATCTACGGCAGGTGAACTGGCTGCCGGCGGATGTGAAAGTGGTGGAGGCTATTGAAAAATCCATATCATAATGAATGAAGGACAGGCAGAAAGCTTATTATAAAACAAAAGGGAGAACCACAGTTATGGCATTCAATCCAGGCTTGAAGATTGGCCAAGAAATAAGTAATGCTGAGCTCGTCAGCATTTTTAAGTGCGGCAACATGGGTGGAATGCGCAGATCGCATACGACGAACACGCTCGTCATTGTCTCAGATTACACGAAGGGGCTGTACCATGATAAGTGGATTGGTGGTGTGCTCCATTACACCGGAATGGGGAAAAACGGAGATCAGGACATTCACTGGGCTCAGAATGAGACACTGGCGAATTGTATGCGCAGCGACGTCGACGTTCATCTGTTTGAGGTTATGGATGAGGGGCGTTACACCTACTGCGGCAGAATTGAGATGGTCGGTAAACCATATACCGAGACGCAGCCGGGTGAAGACGGCAAGGATCGCCTTGTGTGGATGTTCCCGATCAGACCAGTACCAGAGAACGATGTGAAGAAGCCGGCGATCTTTGTATTTAAGGATATGGACGATTATCGCGCCAGAGGGAAAAACGCCGATGCTGAGTATAATAAGACTCGCGTAAAAAAGAGCAAAAGAAGCGCGAGCAAGGTAGGCGCCAGGAGAGTCAGGCATAAGGCTTTTGGCGAAGGTACAGTGATCGATATTAAAGAAGGCTTCATCATTGTGAATTTTGAAAAAGTGGGCCGGAAGCAGCTCAACTATCAGCTGTGTATAGATAAGGGCCTTATTGAGTTTATATGAACACAATCCGGATCTCTTTAATATAAGAACAGATGGATATTATTTGAAAGTATGTTTAAGGTGCGAAGCGGATTATGAAAAGCTGGAAAAACAGAAGAAATACATATTGGATTCTTTTAGCAACAGCCTTCGGCCTTATGTTTCCAGGCAATCAAGCGAGCCATTATAAGAATCTTATTGGCCTCTTTTTTTGCTGGGCATTATACCTGTTTTGCTTTGTACGTAATAATCAAGAGGTTGAAGAGCAAGAGAGACGAGAGAAAGAAGAACACCAAAAACGTGTTGAATTAGAACTTGCAAAAAAAGAAAAAGAGAAAGAAAAAAAGGAAGAGAGAGACAAAGAGTTCTATGAGCTCATAGAGTGCCCAAAGATAATAAGTTATATAATGGATAAATATAATAGAGACTGGGAACAAGATTTATATCCAAGAGATGCAAGATACCATATAAATGATATAAAAAGACAAATAAAGGCTGATATTGAATATGAAGAAAGAGAAATTCAAATTCATAATGATTATATTAAAAGATTGGAAGAACTTAAAGAGAAAACAAAATCATTAAGTAGGCAAAAAGAATTAGATGAAAAAAAAAGTGCTTCACAATTTGTGATCGACAGGTGTCAAGAACATATTAAGGACATTCCAAAAAAATATGAGCACAGAATTGCTTTTTATCAAGATGATATAGAACGATACAAAGACCAATGTCGAGAACATGAACAAAAAGCAAACGAATTACTTCGGAATTCCCCAGAAGAGATAATAAAGGCAATTGATTGTCACTTACATAAGATTGAGGAGGTTAAACAGAGACCTTTAAAGAGTCGTTATGATGATAGAGATACATGGGTAAAACGTGAAGAAGAGAAATTACCTTATCTATTACAAGCAAAGATAGACGCTATAGATAGAATTAAAGAAATAGGGAATCAATAAGGCAGGGGTTGGAAACATGGTTGATTATGCACCTGGCATGCGGACCATCATTCGAGATGAAGAATGGATGGTAAAAAAAATAAGGACAAATAGTCTTGGAAACAGAGTTCTTTATTGTGTAGGCATCTCACCACTTGTAAAAGATAAAGATGCTATTTTCCTGACTGATCTTGAGGAAATACAGATTGTGAATCCGGCTGAAATCAAACTCATTCCGGATCGTTCGCCGCGTTATAAGCGGTCGCTTCTCTATCTGGAGAGCCAGTGGAGGCAGCAAATTCCGACAGACACGAATATTCATATTGGCTACAAAGCGGCAATGGATCCGATGCCTTACCAGCTTGACCCTTCAAAGCTTGCTCTTCAGAAACCGAGACAGAGAATTCTGATAGCAGATACCGTCGGCCTGGGCAAGACATTGGAAGCGGGCATTCTTATGTCTGAACTGATTGCAAGAGGTAAAGGGCGAAGAATTCTTGTTGTCACAGTAAAGAGCATGATGACTCAGTTCCAGAAGGAAATGTGGAATCGTTTTACGATTCCTCTTGTTCGCCTGGATTCGTCCAGAATTCAAAAAATACGTGCAAGTTTGCCGTCGAATTACAATCCGTTTTTCTACTATGACAAGACCATCGTCTCTATCGATACCCTAAAGCGGGATGTCGAGTATAGGACACATTTGGAGAATGCTTATTGGGATATCATCGTTATCGATGAAGCGCAGAATGTAGCAGAGCGTGGAGACCATCAGGCGCAGCGTTCCAGACTTGCAAAGCTACTTGCGGACAGATCAGATACTATGATTATGCTTTCTGCGACGCCGCACGATGGCAGAGCAAAGAGCTTTGCATCACTCATGAATATGCTTGATCCAACTGCGATAGCAAACCCGGAAGATTACACTCCGGAAGATATAAAAGGCCTTTGCATTCGCAGATTTAAGAAAGATGTTAAGGACCAAGTAGGCGGTGCTTTCCTTGAAAGAGAAGTTCATTTGGAGCGTTGTCATGCATCAGCAAGAGAAGAGTACGCCTATGAAATCTTCTCTGATATGCAGCTGCAGATGGATGTCGGCCGTGAGCGCGGCAACGGACATTTGTTTAAGACAAGTCTCGAAAAGTCCTTATTCTCTAGTCCCGCCGCTTGCATCAAAAGCATTGATGCAAGACTTGCCAAACTGAACAAGAAATATGGCTTCGGAGAGATTAAGGACATCGGAAAGCTGGAATCTCTTCGTGATGCACTTATGAGAATTAAGCCACAGGATTTCTCTCGCTATCAGAAGCTTCTTGCGTTGTTGAATGATCCTGCCTATGGATGGGATCGAAAGGCAACGGATGATCGTATCGTCATTTTTACAGAACGTATCGAGACGATGAAGTATTTGGCAGAGCATTTACGGGATGACCTTGGACTGCCGGCTAATGCTATTCAAGAAATCTCTGGCGGCATGAGTGATGCAGATCAGCAAAAAATTGTTGAAGACTTTGGACGTTCGGAATCGCGGATTCGAGTACTTGTTGCGTCCGATGTTGCTTCGGAAGGCTTGAATCTTCATTACCTCAGCCATAGACTGATCCATTTCGATATCCCCTGGTCGCTGATGGTTTTCCAGCAGAGAAATGGACGTATCGACAGATATGGACAACAGAAGCGTCCGGACATCCGATATATGATGATTGAGAGTGATAATAAGCGTATCAAGGGTGATATGCGGATTATCGAGATCTTGATCACAAAAGAAGAGCAGGCACTGAAAAATATCGGTGATCCGTCTCTTCTTCTTGGCAAGTTCACAATCGAGGATGAAGAACTGGTTGTGATCGATGCTATTGAAAATGGCTCTGATGAGCAGGCGTTTGAAGCAACGCTGGATTCCGGGGAAGAAGAGTTTGATCCTTTCGAGGAGTTAATGAAAGCAGCTGGTGAAGCTGAAGAGAAAGAGGCTGCAGATTCCAGGACGGTTGATGATGAAACGCTTTATTCAGATATTGAATATTTATCGCAGGCACTTGGATACCTGAATCAATCGGAGAGTCATCCAGTAGAAAAGCTTGGGACAGTTTCCGGGTTAGATATTAAGGTGACACCGGACATGATGCGCAGGCTGCGGGCATTGGTTCCGGAAGAAGCGCTTCCTGCGGGAGATACTTTGCGCCTTTCTGATGACAAGGTATTCTGCATGGAAGAGATGCGGCGTAGTATGCAAAACAACATGGCGGAGACCGCATGGCCAAAAACGCAGTATCTTTGGGCGTTGCATCCGGTATTTAACTGGATCAATGATAAGGCTGGTCTGTTATTTGAACGCGGCCAGGCGCCTATCGTCGGTCTTCCAAATGCGCTTGCGTCTGATGAGATTATCTATGTTGTATCCGGCAGTATTCCGAACTTAAAATCCACTCCGTTGGTGGATGAATGGTTTGGACTTCTCTATAAGAACGGCAGCTTTGATAAGGTTCTGGATATGAATGAAGTTTTGCAAAAGACCGGTATTCGCTCTTCCAGTCTGACCAACACGGACGCAATTACAGAAGATGAAGTAAGCTCTGCAGAGGCGTTGTTGGAAGATGTGGTGGAGCATACAAAGGACTTCCTTAAAGAGAAGTTCCGGGACTATCAGAATCGGATGAATCCACTTCTGGACAAGGAAGTGGACAAATTGATCGAGCTCCAGAACAGGCACCACGAGTATTATCAGATGACTTTGTTCGAACATGAACGGAAGTTGGAAGAAAAAGAGCGGAGCATTGATGAGCTGTTCAATGAATTTATCAGCTGGGTTACTGAGACATTGACCATACAGGATAATCCTTACATTAGGATTGTGGCAGTATTCTCGGGGGTATTGAAATGAGTATGGATTTAACAGGCATTACCAATAAAAACGAATACTATACTAATCATTACTTCGCAACCGTGTTTGAGGAGAATGCTGGCGATACCATTACCGCTTGGAACGTAGCAGCAAGGGAATCCGAAGAGATTCGCACACCCTGGAGCAATCTGCGTCGTAATGCAGCGCAGTTCTACGCCGCACATGACCGTTTTATACGTTCTTCCGTTAACATGCAGACACTGCAGAATATTCGCGATTTGGCGGACAGCTATCTGAAATCGTTGGGGTATCCGGAAGCAGCTCCGCAGATGGTGCAGACAGATGATACTTTGCAAGTGCCTGTCTATCTGGAGATGAAGAAAGCAAACGGTGCTCCACTTCTGTGGGTTGTACTAATGGCGTCTACCGAGACGGATGCCGGCATTATGGAGAGCTATACCTTTGATACGGCTCAGGTAACGGAAGATGCATATGGCACTGTGTATAAAGGCATTCTTGGTGAAATGCCGGGTGAGGCACTTGCTACCAAGATTCTGTTTGGACAAAACGAACCGCCGCGGTTTTTGATGTATATCGGGATGAATCAGATTGCTCTGATCGACCGAAACAAATGGAATGAAAAGCGCTATTTGCAGTTTGAACTGGAAGAAATTTTCTCTCGTCTGGAGAATTCCACGCTGCAAGCCATGTCCGTTCTTCTGCATAAGGATTCACTTTGCCCGGAAGACGGAAAAATCTTGTTGGATGAGCTGGATGAGCAGAGCCAGAGAAACGCTTCTGGCGTTTCGCAAGATCTTAAGTATGCTCTGCGAGAAAGCATAGAACTTCTTGGAAATGAAGTTTTATATGATATGAAGACTCGACTGGGTAGAGATTTAGAAGCAGATCCTGTTGACGCTGGTCAGCTGACACTGGAGTGCTTGCGGTATATGTACCGAATGCTCTTTGTCCTCTTCATAGAGTCTCGGCCGGAACTGGGGTATGCACCGATCAAAGCACAGAGCTATTATTCGGGATACTCTCTGGAAAGCCTCCGTGATATTGCGGATAACATCCGTGATGAGGTAACAGAAGTCGGCGACGGTTACTATCTCCATGAAACACTAGCAAAGCTTTATGATCTGATTTACGCTGGCTATCCGAAGACGGAAGAAGAACTTAAGGAAGCGACCGGGACGGATAGCTTGCATGATATGTTTCTGATCGCACCACTTAAAGCGCATATCTTCGACCCAGAATACACCAAAATGATTACGGCAAGCAAGCTTAGGAACAGTTGCATGCTGCGAATCATTGAGTTGATGAGTCTCACAAAGTCCACTGGCAGAAAAAACAGCCGTCGTGGGCGTATTTCCTATGCAAATCTCGGAATCAACCAGATGGGTGCAGTTTATGAAGCACTACTTTCCTATCGAGGGTTTATTGCGGAACACGATCTCTATGAAGTGAAGAGAGCAGGAGACAGTTTTAACGAACTGGATGTCGGATACTTTGTCTCGGAAAGCGAGCTGGATCAGTATACCGAGGACGAACGAGTCCGGTATGAATCCGGAGAGAAAAAAGGTAAGCTCCGCATGTATGAGAAAGGCACTTTCATCTATCGTCTGGCGGGGCGGGAACGTGAGAAATCCGCGTCCTACTATACGCCGGAAGTGTTGACAAAGTGTCTGGTGAAATACGCTCTGAAGGAATTATTAGAAGGGAAAACAGCAGACCAGATTCTAGATTTGACAATCTGCGAGCCTGCTATGGGAAGTGCAGCCTTCTTAAACGAAGCCATCAACCAGCTGGCGGAAGCTTATATCTCCCGCAAGGAACAGGAGATTGGGGAGGTTATAGGTTATGAAGATCGGTTCAAAGAAATTCAGAAAGTAAAAATGTATATTGCAGATCGCAACGTTTATGGTATTGATTTGAACCCTGTTGCTGTGGAACTCGCAGAGGTTTCCCTGTGGTTGAACACCATTCACGAGGGCGGTTTTGTGCCGTGGTTTGGCACGCAGTTGGTAAATGGCAACTCGCTGATCGGAGCACGGAGACAGGTGTATCGAGTGGAGAATCTTACGACCACATCAAAAGGGCTGCGGTGGTTCGAGCTTGCGCCGGAAAGAATCCCTGTTGGAACTGCACGCGCGGACAAGAACTATCAGATGCACAGAAAGCAGATTTACCACTTTCTTCTTGGTGATCCAGGAATGTGTAACTATTCCGATAAGGTGATAAAGTCTCTTGAACCGGACAACATCAAGACGATGAAAGCCTGGAACAAGAAGTTTAATGCGCCGTATGACCAAAATGATGTGGGAACACTACTTCGCCTTTCCAGCATTGTTGATGAGCTGTGGGAAGCCCAGGTTAGTCTGAGAAAAGAAGTAGAACAGAAGACACAGGATCATCTGTCTGTGTTTGGACATCAGGATGATGCAGAGGACTCTCATACAACGATCCGGCAGAAGGATAAGATCCTCAGTGAGCTATATAAATCAGAACATATGAGAAATGCTGGTCCATACGCAAGACTGAAGTTTGCGATGGATTATTGGTGCGCTCTTTGGTTCTGGCCGATCGATAAAGCGGATTTGCTGCCTTCTCGCAGTGAGTTCTTCTTTGACATGTCTCTGATTCTAGAAGGGACTATTGCTTCAATCAATGTAGATAAATATACGATGGCTGGTCAAATGTCGTTGTTTCCAACAGAGATGGAGCAGATGGCTGTTGATATCGTTGCAAGCTATGGCCTGAATTACCAAAGAAGTGTCGTAGATATCCCGGCGCTGAGGAAGAATAACCCCAGACTTGACCTTGCTTATAGAATTGCGGAACAGAACAAATTTATGCATTGGGAATTGGAATTTGCAGATCTATTTGCCGATAAGGGCGGCTTCGATCTTGTGATTGGAAATCCGCCATGGATATTAATGCTTTGGAACGAACAAGATGTATTAGCTGATTCAAATCCGTTATTTGCGATTAGAAGTATGTCGGCAGCAGAAACGGCCCAGAAACGGATGGAAGCATTACAAAGTAATGAAACATACAGCATTTATTTTAATGAATATGAGCAGATGGCAAGTAGCCAGAGCTATATGTGTGCTGCACAAAACTATTATTGTTTGCTTGGGATGAAAACAAATCTATTTAAGTGCTTTCTGCCGCAGGCATGGGATTTCTCACGCGAAAATGGAGTAAGTGCATTTGTACATCCTGATGGCGTTTATGATGATCCCAAGGGAACTGCACTTCGCAAGGTATTATATCCGAGACTTAGGAAACATTTTCAATTTACAAATGAACTTAAACTGTTTGCAGAAGTCGATCACCATATGGGCTTTAGCCTAAACGTTTATTGTAACTCCCCGAGTACTCGTTTTGATTCAATTTCAAATTTATATGATCCATCAACAATCGAGGATTGTTATGATAAATCTGTAAGAGGAAATGTCCCCGGAATTAAGGATGATTTAGGTCGTTGGAATACCCAGGGACACCCTAAAAGAATTGTGCAGGTTGGAAAAAGAGAGCTATCGCTTTTTGCAAAGCTATTTGATGATAGTGATGACTGGGAAAGTGCTCGCCTTCCATCATTACATACACAAGTATTTTTAGATGCTTTAGAGCGTTTTGCAATTCAGTCAAATACTATAGCGTCTATTCCCGAAAGGGATCTAGCATATGCTGTTATGTTTTTTGAGGCTGCAGACTCAAAGACAGGAATCATAAAGAGGGATGTCCATTTTCCTGATGAAGCAAGTGATACCATTATATCGGGACCACATATCGGGGTTGCAAATCCTAGGTTTAAAACATCAAGGGCGATTTGCCGACTTAATAGTGATTATGACAGTATCGATTTAATGAATATTAGACAGGATTATATGGCGAGATGTAATTATCGAAGGGCATGTAATCAAATCGAATATGAACAACACATAATAGATTTGCCATGGGGTGGTAAGTATCATTCGACATATAGAATTGGCATGCGTAAAATGCTTAATTTAAGCGGAGAGCGAACTTTAGTAGCAGCTATTATACCTCCGGGAGTGTGCCATATAGACGGAATTTATAGTATGACATTCAAAAAAGGTTTAGTATCTATGGCTGGATGCATGGCCTCTATTCCTTATGATTTTTATATTAAAGTCACAGGCAAGGCAAATGGATGCTACAATGTTTTTTCTGCATTTCCTTGTTTTGAGGAGACGAACTTTGCGCCTTCAATAGAAGTCAGGGCATTGCTTTTGAATGCCATTACTGAAGAATATGCTGCTCTATGGAATAGCACCTTTAATCAAAAGTATTGCGAAGACGGATGGGCAAAACAAGACAGTAGACTAAATGATCGCCGGTATAAAGATTTGTCTATTAAATGGGATTCCTCGTTTCCATTAAGAAGCGATTTTGAGAGAAGAGAAGCGCTTGTGGAATTAGATGTTTTGGTCTCAATGGCATTGGGGATGAGTCTGGATCAGTTAAGAACTGCTTATAGGATTCAATTCCCAGTCTTACAATCTTATGAGGCTGATACTTGGTACGATGCAAACGGAAGAATCGTTTTTACAAACAATCGCAGTTTGACAAATGTCGGTTTTTCTCGGTCAGAATGGGAAAAAAGTGTTAAAGGCGCACCTGCTGGTAAGAAATATTATCGTACTATCACCGACGATACTATGCCAGGAGGTTCGGTGGAACGCACTATTGAATATGTAGCGCCGTTTGATCGTTGTAACCGCGAGCAGGACTATGAGACAGCATGGAAGTTCTTTGAGGAAAAGTACGGGAAGAAGTGAGGAGGTGCCTTCTTGAATTACATTAAAAGACTGTCAATCGAAGGCTTTAAGAAATTCTCTTTCCTTGAAGTTGATTTCAATGAACACATGAATATCCTGGTGGGAGAGAATGAGGCAGGAAAGAGTACGATTTTTGATGCCCTCAGAACTGTTTTGAACCAACAGTATAGGACTTCGGATAAAGCTGTTCTTCGAGACTTGTTCAATGCTGATATGGTTGCTGCTTTTCAAGCAAATCCAAGTATCAAAACACTTCCAAGAATTGTGATTGAAGTTGAATTGGAGCTTGATCCAAAGCAGAGAAATGCAGATTACTTCCACGGCGAAGTTTATGGGAGACGTAAGCGACAGGCGGAAAAGTATGGAATACGCTTTGAATGCAGATTTGACGAAGAAATCGGAGATGGGCTGGACGAATCTATTCGAGAGGGGAAGATTCCGTACGAGTACTATGCTCTGACCTGGATGACATATGCGAATCGCCCTTACCAGATGGTGAAGAGGCCGGTTAATTTTATATCCATCGATACGACAAATAATGGTACAGCTGCATCATTCAATTATTATAACAAGGCTCTTTTTGCCAGCAAATACAATGAAGGTATGCGCACAAAGGCTAAGAATTCCTTTAGAGATCAGTTGGATCATGCTTTTGAAAATATCGGTTTGCCGGAGATTGATGAAAAAAGGAAGTTTGGTATCGATGGTAAAAAAGTGATATTAGAGGCAATTCTATCAGTGTACGAAGATTCTATTTCTTTGGAAAACCGTGGAAGCGGCATGGAAAGC
>AUXO015501870.1_pt1 | contig 16187 bp, 24 predicted proteins | sample 768731 | NCBI WGS metagenome assembly AUXO01 (sample SAMN02715735, study PRJNA202380) | gut metagenome | biome: sheep rumen | host: Ovis aries | place: New Zealand: Palmerston North
TCGGTACATATCTATATCGCCTTGAACATGGCTTTATATAGATTTCATCTTAATAGCTTTTCCTTTCTTAATATTGTTATTTGCTACTTGGTTTTTGTAGACTTATACCATTACTCAAACACAACCATCAGGCTTCTACACCGTAGTTAGCAGGACTGTTTCAAACTGCTCTGGTATTTCCTGTGTTTTTAGTAGTTTTAAGTTACCAACTAATACCTCGGATTTTAGGTATCTTTGAGTATATTTACTCACATTTGATAATATTTTTAGTTACTTAATGCTTTCTTCTTATTCAAAACAAAAAGGGGCTAAAATCTAGCCCCTAAATCCAATACTAAGCTGCTGCAACTGTAAATTCTTCTTCTGCTGCATCAGGTGTAACTGTTAGTGCATCAGTAACAATAGCAGGTACAGTAGATACTGTAATATGAGATGTCATTGTTACATGGCCATCTGATACATCATCAATCTTTGTAGAAATCTTTCCTGTGAATGCAATCTTACCTGCATCGCCTTTGCCATCATTTCCAAGAAGTAAAATAAAATCAAGAACCTTATCTTCAAGCGCACCAAGTCTTGCAAAATCTTCTTTGCGATAAGAACCCTGGATATCAAGACCTGATGAAGTTCTACGACCTGGAACGTGTGTCTCAATAAAATCTTCCAATGTAGAAGTATCAATTTCATTAATATCTCCATAAGGTGATGAAATGCTGATAGCTTTCATTGTCTTTGTATAAGTTCCTAGCCACACATTATCTGTGCTATGTTCCTTATAAATGACTCTGGCATTTAATCCTGAAATAGCCTCGCTCATAATCATTTGCTCCTTTCTAAGCTATAAAAAAAGACCCTAGTGGGTCTAAGTAACATAATTAAATTAAATCTCCACCATGCATAGTACGTTGCCATCTGGCAATCGACATATGAAGATTATTTGAATCACTAGATATTGGTAATGATGTACCGCTAAATCTCATTGATTTCATTGCCCTAGTGATACAATTCATAATTTCTTTTGCTTCATCCTGAGAATCATTACTTGTAACTCTGATTTCATAAGTAAATAAGCCACCATTAAAAGTATCTCGCTCTAAATCTAGGGCTGTTTCTGTTCCCACAATCCTTTTTATAAGAATAAATGGAAATGTGCTAGTGCCTGATAAATCAGAATCCCTCGTTGAAAAATTATCATCAGTAAGTGTAAGGTCTGATAAGTTTTCTGTTACATATTCAACTAGCTTTGTATATACTTGCTCGTCTACTAAATCTAAATCAACTCTCATAACCTAAAACAACTCCTTGCAATTTTATCAATTTGTGTGACCATCTTATCGTAGGCATTTTGCATTGGATAACATGGGGCAATTCCGTAGGAATGATGCCACTCACCATCCCTTGTACTTTTATACCACCATCCATTAGGGTCAAATGCGTGTGTCTGTCCAGGAAAACTTCCTTGACCTACAGTTAATTGTCCATCTAATAGTGATTGTGGTGGCGCACCTTTCGGACCACTACCAAATTCAATCATCAATATAGGGCTAACTTCTGCTGCATTTGCATCCTCACCAAAAACTGACCTAATGTTTCTGCCATACATAATCATCGAGCAACCACTTTTATCTTCGATTTTCATTTCTTTCGCAAATACGACAAGACTTGATAAACCACTTTTATCACTTGTAGTTGCCATAATAGCCGCCTTAATTCCTACTGTAGCAAGTTCTTCACAGAACTGTTTGCATTGTTCCGGAAAACTAGATTTAACACCCTCTAGGTAGTTAATCATATTCTGAATGCTTTTTCGATTGGTTATATCCAAGTTCTTAGCTTTCTTCATTGACTAATGCCTTTAAAACGTATCTTTCTCCATTAATGGATGGTACTTTCTTTACAACCCTATAATCAGCACTTGTAATTAAGCTATGCCCATCATCGTCAACCTCTGGTGTAGACTCATTCCATACCAAATAGCCTTCTTTAATCGGATATAAATTCTTTTCTAATACAATCTTTGCATCATAATCAGAAACATCCAATCCAAACTCAGCAGCTTCTGACTCGCCACCGCTTAGAGCAATATTGCCTTGAAATGGAACAGGCTCACCATAAGTATCTTTTTTCTCGCCTGTCTTAATGACATTTCCATCTTTGTCTATCTTTTGCTTTTGAAGTTTTCCAAGATATACAGCATAAAACAAATCCTGTTTATTTCTTTGTAATGTTCTCATAATATTCCCTACTTTAACCCATCGCTATTAAGGGTAAGACCATGTGATGACAGAACCCCTCAACAGCAAGTACACCCAACTTTTAAAGCACCTTCACGTAATTAGGCAAAGATGCTAACAGTTTTTCATCAATATAGGAATCAGAATATGTCCTAGCAATACCATTTTCAGAATGTGATTTCTCACCTTCTGCACCTGCTTTTGAATAAACATCTACAGATGCCATAGCAAGTGAATTTTGAAACTGATTCATCACTTCTACAATTTTTTCAGTTGAGTAATTATTAGGGAAATGACATCTTCTTATCGCATATTCGATAACAAAAGCAACTACAGATTTTGGGAATGCCTCAATCTGATTGTCACCTGTTTCATTCCAATATTCTTTTGCTAAATCTCGTACCGCTAAAACTAATTCATCCATGCTCTTACATTCCTAATTTGTCAAAAATCATCTGTTTTAATTCTCTATTTGTTGCATCCTCACCATATTCAATATCTAGTTTAGATGCCGTCACCCTTAAATCAGAACTATTCATCTGCTGAATCTGAGTTCTTGTAAACTCTGGCTCAACTGTAGGTTCTTCTTTCTTAGGTTCAACTTTCTTTGTTTCAGCTTTAATGGGTGCTTTGCCCTCTGGTACATCTGTACCAGGGGCATATAAAACACCGTTATGCTTAACATAACAATTATATTTCATTGCCTATCGCTCCTTCCTGAACTATGCAGGTGTGTAGCAAGCAATCTGATATGTGCTGAACATTCTCTCGAATGATGGAAGTACAATCTCAGATGCAGTAGTCTTTGTCTGGTCTGGGTCATCTGTAATTACTACAGATACAGCAACACCTGTATCAACAAGTGATACATCCTTTACAGGGTCCTTAACACCTGTTCTTTCATCAGGTGTCATACCGAACCATGTCTTACCAAGTGCGCCTGTTGGAAGAAGTGTAGCCATTCCATCAGGATAGAATGTATGAACAACTCCTGCTTCATCCTTGTACTTCTTCTTGTAAACGATAACATCAACACCAACCTCAGATTTAAGGATTTCCTTAACTCTAGCATCGTTGATAAGCACGTTTGCAGTTGTATTCTGTGCAAGAATCATTGACTGAATCTTCTTGTTTGCTTTGAGATAGCCGAATGTTTTCTTGCTTACAAGAAGGATTGTAGGTGTATCACCTGTAAGATTTTCTACTGCATCAATACCTGTCTGGATATCAGCTACAGGGTCAGACTTTTCTGTATCAGACCATACAGATGTGCCAGTTAACTTAACGAAGTTATTCTGTGCGTACTTTCCATCTGGGTCATAGTTGTATGCATATGTAGCACCATTAGCAGCAATGCTAATAGAAGGTCCATGAGCAACATTAGGTGATACAGTTGTATCAACATAGCATGATGAAAGAAGTGACATTCTCATGCGCTCTGGTACAACCTGTGCGCCCTTAATAAGAGTCTCAGCATCATTGAAGATGTTAGCAAGCACTTCCTGAGCAAGTGGCTCGTCTGCGCTCTGAATCTGCATAATCTTCTGCTCGTCCTCTTCCTTAACTACCATTGACTCCTTGAAGTAAGCCATCTGTGTCTGTGTAATCTCAAAACCTTCTCTTGAACGGAGCGTTGAAACTGCATCAAATGTAGATGGTGCAAGTGAAACAGGTAATCCCTGTGAATCTGCAATCCACTTCAAATCAAGAGACATTTTCTTTGCTCTTGGGAAAAGACCTTCACCAAGATAAGGGATATCGTTTGATACATTCTTTTTATGTACTGCTGCGATAGCCTTTGTATTGTAAGCATCTGTGATATTATACATTGCCTTTTTCTCCTTTCTATTTACTGAAATTTAATATTTCCAAGTGCTGACATCATAGCTGCTGTATATGTAATACCTGACCATGACTCAGCTACAGCCTTATTTACTTCACCAAATGCACTGAGGATTGTTCCGTTTGGATTTTCCTCAAACACATCATTAAGAAGAATGCCTTTTGCATCTCCTGTATTAGCAATAACACCGCTTGCGGCAAGTGGTGTACCTGCCTTAACAACATGATTTGTTGCAAGGGAAGCATCTGTAACAGTAATAGGCTCTGTCAACTCACCACCAAGAAGTCTCTTACGAATTTCTGGCTGTGTAATGTACTTATCATTCTGTACTTTCATCTCTAATTCCTCTCTTTCTAAGATTTATAAATAGTTACCAATGATATCTGTGGTAGCTTTTTCTCCACCACCAATCATTGATGAAACAACTGAATTTACCACGTTTTCATCGTAGCCTTTGTTTGTATCATCATTACCACCTGTTGAACCGCCACCAGGATTAGTAGAGCCTTTTGCAATCTCTTCTTCCTTTTTCTTGGCTGCTGCTGTCTCTTTGGCAGAAATGATGTTTCCTAAGAGTTCCACATCAAGCGAACCATTGTTGAATGAGGTAATTAGCTTATCTGCATCCTCACCTGTGATACCCTTATCAGCCAACTGACTTCTTAACTCCATAGCCTTAACCTGGCTCTGTAGCTGTGCAACTAAATCATCTTTTGCTTTTGCATCTTTAGCTGCCTTTTCTTCATCTGTTAATTTTGCATCTTCAAGTGCTTTTAACTGTTTCTGTAGTTCTGCTACATTCTGAGCATCCTTTTCAGCTTTAGATAGCTTTGTCTTTAAGCCATTTGTTTCGCCCTCTAACTGATTAAGATAATTTGTAATCTGTTCATCAGTAGGTTCTGCCACTCCTAGAGCGACAAGATTCGCTTTTGCTTCTTCTCTTTTCATCTGTCTTTTTCCTTTCTTACTTTTGACCGATTTGTTTGCGGATGTTCTCTCACCCAATGTCTACTCGTTCCTATTTCCGCATAGGTGCATTTATATATAAAAAATAGCGACCTATAAAAAGTCGCTATAATTTATCAGTATTCAATTTGAGGTTTACCCTCTACAGCCCTCTCTAACCGCTTTATATCGGCTTTTTCAAAGTCACCCCTATAAAGTCTAAACCACCATTCACAAGTGTCTCTATCAGGCTCGTTTGCTTTTAAAAACAAGTTTGATTTCAGTTGACTTACTTTGTACTGTGGTACTGCCGTGTTCAAAGAAATCATTCTGGAATCACTTGTCATGTGTCTTATAGTTACATACAAGTTATCCATCTTTTTTCTCCCAATAAAAAAGGGAATGACATAAATCATTCCCTCGACCACTTAAATTAATAAGCGCATCTAATCAATTAAATTTGTAAAATAAAGCTATCCGTGTTTTTAGACCCGTGTCTGGTTACGACTCTACAAGATTAACCAATTCTTGTCTCGCCCTATTTTGAATCGTCCACTAAAGTAGGACCTCTCTTTATAAATTTATGGTCTTTCGACCTTTCAAATAGGTTTAAAGTCTCTATTTCGACTTTATCTGTACAAGCAAATGCATCTGCAATTCACAGTGTTTTTTGCACCTGCTAATGGGTCACATGGAAAATCTAATTCTTCACCGCCTACCTCAAAAGGCTTGTTAATATCAACTTCCTGTCCGTCTGCCTCTTCATGTGCTTTTCTCACACGTTTATCGTGCATTGTAACCCACTTCTTTTTAGTCTTGCCATCTCTAACCGCATTATCGTATTGCTTGCGATTATAGATTGAATTTGATTGATTCTCAGCATTAACAATAGCCCTTTCCTCAGAAGTAAAATAAGGGTCATTTATATGCTTCATTGTGGTATCAATAAATTCATCAGCAAATCTATATACCAAATCTTGATATGTGCCATCACCGAATACACCATCTATAACCACTTGTAGGCTATTAGATATGTATTGCTTGTAATAATCAATATCATGCTCGTTACCTAGCATTTCATTAGCCTTGATAATAGTTAAAATGGCACTGATTATTATATAAATGTTTCTAGCTAAATCTTCTCGTTCTTCCTTTTCAGAATCAGTTAGATACATTTCATCAAAGTATGTGTGTATATCTTGTACATTAGACTTTTCAACAACAATCTCAACAGGACTATTTAGTTGGTCTATTTTCATTGTTGCCATTCTTAAAATCCTCTACTAGCTTTGTTGCTTTCTGCTTCTGAGCATCATAATCTACAACTTCTTCTTTAGCTTTATCGTCTGCCTCTTGATATATCATCTTTTCAATGTATTCCAATGATTCTGAGTAAACGTGCTGTGGGTCCTCGAAAAGTCCTATAACACTAATTGCAATTAATGGATGAATACCCGATTGCAGCAATAATTGTAAGCATTGGCATTTTACCTGCATATTATCTGTAGGACTATGATTAATCTGTACATCATAATCAAATACAGTTAATCTACAATCATCATTACCAAGTACACGAATAATATTTAGAGCAACTTCAATAATCTTTCGCTCTGCTTCAACAATAAATGGGTCTTTTAATTTTGCTCTCTGCTTTGAAAAATCCCATCCATTTCTGAGTTCTACTGCACCTTGGGTATCTCCACCTGTATTCCCCTCTTTATTAGGGATAGCAGAAATACTAAGCACATTATTCCACAGGTCATCTTTAGCAACCTGAGATTCAGATTGCTTTAGTTCCTGGCTCATTATTTCGACATCGACTTTTTTGTTATCACCATTAGATTTAACAGCAATAGCACCCATAGATTTCATCTTCTGGAAATTCTCTTCGTCAATGTCACAATTGATAAATTTAATCCAACTTTGAACAAACTGCTCAATAGCATCTGAACGATTGGATTGCATATTATTAATGGCATCAAGCATTGTTATTACTAACTCAATGTCAGATATTCTCTCAGGATTATTTGGATATTCAACAATTGGAATACCGCCAAACCCATGTAGTTTAGATTTAACAAGCTGTCCATTTGAATTAACTACATTAAGCAATTGGCTATTCTGAATGCGAAACTCTGTTGTGTCCGTATATACCATTTTGTAATACTGACCATTGGCATCCTTCAACTCTTCAACCGCTGCCATTGGCTCATGCGTCTGCCTAGAATAAATTACAAAAGTGTTCAGTGGATTCATATTAACCAATCTAAAAGGTAAATCCTTTTTGCCTGTCTTTTGAACACCTTTATAAGCCGTTCCTACTGCACTTTGCCATGTACCTGTCTCAATATCTTTAGCAGGTTTATTAATGGCTCTTGTATATTCATTGAATCTATCAACGAATTTATTTACTGTATCGTCCTCTTTTAGCGATACTAATTGGATAGGTTCGCCATAAGATTGTGCTGTCTTAAACATGACAATTTCGTATGCGTGATTCTCAACAACTTTGTTATTTACATCATCACGTATCGTTTTAGTTCTGTATAAAACAGGTTGGTCACCTTTAAAATAATTCCAAAGATACTGAATAACAGTTTTGTTATAGTTAAATACTCCAATACAATCGCCCACTACTTTAATAACATTTTCTTCGGTGATTTCGTCAACATCACAGTATGCAATTTTTCTTCCGTAACAACCTTTTACCAGGTCATTAAAATATTTCTTGTTTTGTGACATAACCAACCTCTAAAAATCTGCAATAAAAATGGCTACCGAGTACGACCAATCTCGATAGCCTATGAAAAGGAGGATTCCGTTATGGAATCAGAATAATAAAAAATGTAGTAGCAATCAATCCACTATTTCTAATTTTACTATATCACTATTTTTAAAGGGAATACAAGGGAACAAAGCGGAACTATTAGGAACTATATGGCACACTTTTATGCGTATACACTAGGTTTATCTAAATAGTCTTGTCCATACAGCTTCTCAAACTCTTTTAATGCTCTTATATGTGCTTTACGAACCCATCTTTCTGAATATTTTAGGTCACAAGCTATTTCGTAATTATGTTTATGTTCAACATATTTGTCTGTAAGAATGCTGTACGATATTCTGTCGGGTATTTTATCAATTTGAGATATTATGTACTTTCTCTGAGTTAAATATAAATCTACCAGGCAAGACACCTCATTTTGTGCATCCATAAGCTTTGCTACCGCAGTGGACATCTTATCGCCTTGCAGAGATGTCTGTACCTTATCAGGGTCATATGTTGGCGATTTTATGCCATGTGCCATCATGTCTAGCCTATTCACTTCCTGCTGTTTTCTCTCTATCATGCTTTCAAATCTTGCAATTTGACTTAAATATTCTTGTGTTGTCATCGTTCTCCCCTTTCTAGTAGCTACCCATTCTGAACGGATTAAAAACAGGTGTTACTGTGGCTTGCTGCAATCCTCGTTGGAAATATAAAGCTATGTTTGCAAAGCAATCCGGAACATCGTCATGTTCATTTTTTCCAACTACTGAATATCTGCACAACCAAGCCATCATTATTCCGTAATCTTCTTTTGGTCCATATAGTATATCTTTCTTAAATAAAATGTTTTGTTTTACCCAGAACGCATTAGCAAATATTCTTGCCTCTTTGTTTGATTCTGTGAATTTGCTTGTAATGTGTGTAAATCCACCCATCTTTTTAAGCACTTCATCAACATCTGACGAAAATCTGTCACCGCCATTGTTAGATTCAAATTCTGCAATCTGAACTTTGTTTCTAAAAAACAACGATGCCACTTTCTGTTGCTGTATTCCAAAATCAGGGTCATCATCGCATACACAATCAACGCAATAGTAATCATTGCCATATTGGGCAATAACAGGAAATACCATAAAGTCAGTACCCTTATTCTTAACATCTCCAATGCTATATACTGCATCTGGTTCTCTGTTAGGTAAATTCTCATACCGCCTTAATTCATCAGCATGATACAAGATACCCTCTCTTTCGATTGGCTCATTGTCATACAAGCACTTATAAGAAATGTCATCCATACATTTCTGTTGGTCCTCATAAAACTCTACTGAAAAGCCATCATACTTGTATTCAAAATTACTCTTTCCTGTCTCTTTATTTATTCCTGGTACTGCTATAAATCTAACCTTGGGGTCTGTCCTATATATCAGCTGCAATCGACCAATACAATCATGTACTGACCATCTTGTAGCTATCATAATCTCTTTTGCTCCATCTTTCTTTCGCTGTCTTGCATCAGTACCATATTTTGCCCATACAGTATCTAGTCTTGATTTATTTAATGCCTCTTCTATGCCGCCTATAAGGTCATCACAGAACAAATAACCATCTGGACTTACTCTTACCTTACCTGAGTTCTTAGCACCTACTGTAGTGCATTGTAGCGACTCAAATGGCTTATAGTTATTTAGGTTTATTCGCTGTCCTTTTGCATTTGTATTCTGTATAAACACTTTAGGGAATATCTCAGAATATTTATATTCATCACTCTTAATTATGTCCAAAACTCCATCATAGAACATTCTTGTAATATCATCTGAGTGACTATAGAAAATGCTATAGCTATCTGGTCTTTTCCCCATTACCCATGTTGCAAAGAATTTAAGTAGAGTAGTGTTATGAGTGATTATAAAGTTATCTGTGATGTATAAATGGTCATCACCGCTAATATAAATGCATTGAGTATCTTCTTTGCCAATATATTCAATATCTACCAATTCAAGCGGAAAACACATACTATCATGTGTGGGAATATAGATTTTTCTTCCTGATTGAAATTCCTCAATCATTCTGCTCATTTCTATATCCTCATAATCATTATATCCACCGCTATAACATAAATGTCGGTCTTTAGTATTAGGTCTATCAAAAGAAACTCGCCAAATATGAGATATATCACATCTACACCTAAGCTTTTTACCACTCATAGACTCCAGTGTTATCTCATAAACATCCATGTTCTCATGTGGAAATACACCTAAAACAGTTTCCTCTTTCAGTTTATGCAAACATCCCCTAACAGGTGTTAACACTTTTGAGCCAACTTTTATATCACGCATTTCAACAAATCCATCAGGGGTTAAAACGTGGCTATAAAGTGGTTGTCCTTTTCCTGTTCCAGGTGGCATTGATATTGTCAGGATATTCAGCACATTATCTTCTAGGTCTTGCATACCCTGTACAATGCCTGTCTTTCGCAAACAATCTCGTTTCGGATAGTAGAATCTATCTTTAGGCTCTCTATCTTTCTCCAAGTACAGCAAATAGCTATCAAATATGTCCTGAGACTCTAAATACAGCAAATCCCAAAATAGTTTATTCTCAGCTGTCTCTACCTCATGCTCCTTGCAATAATCATCTAATTCAAACAGGTCAAAACCTTTACCATTAGGGCTTATATTCTTTGTACTATGCTTGACTATCTGATGCAGTTCATTTTTTGCTAGTAATGTTTGCCTATATGCTAAAGCTTTATAACCATTATCTTTGTAGATAACCGCAGCTTTATACCTGGCATCACAATATTCAAATTTTGGTCCTTTTTGCTTAACTAAGGTATCTATCTTTCGACAGTATTCCCTCAGTTCTTTTATTTCTTTCTCTTCGCCATATCCCATGGCTTTCTCACTTTCTCAATATCTAGTCTAACATGGGATTTTTGCGTTTTCGATTTTTCGCCTTTTTTTATTTTGGAATTTTTCTGAAATGCTCTTTAGAAATTTTCGATTTTTGTTTAATTTATTTGTGAAATTTGCAGTTTTTATGCATATTTTTGATTTGAATTTAAGTTTTTAGGGTATAAATGTTTAATTCATTTTTAGTCGATAAGAATGTGATATATAAAAGGGGCTTTTTAAATTTTTCAATATTTGGGTGACTAACTAGGGGCGAAAAAGGGGTTTCTCACAGACCCCCACCCACCTACCTAGTAGGCAATAGGCTTTTAGAAAAGGGGCAAAAAGCCAACCCCTAAAATGACTAGTGTTTTCAAGAATTTTAGGAAACTATAAATGCCTTGCATAGTATCTATCGGTTAAATAAGAGTTTATAGGATAGATTATACAATTTAGACACAATTTGACAATTCAACTGCAAGCCCTTTATTCGTCACGTTTCTGTTATACACAATTCAATGTAAAACCATTGTAAACTATGCCGCAATATAAACCAGGTAGAACCATAACACAATATATTGTGTTTATTCTAGTTTTGGTAAATCATTCAATGCTATTGTTAAACGTGCTTTTGTTTGCTCCTGTATTCGTTCTTTAGCATACATTAAACCGATGTCTTTATTGTTATTGGCATTCGTTACAAGTCCTATTGTGGAGTCATTCAATTTGTTAACTGTGGATTGAGTTATTGACTCGAAAAGCTTTTTTGTAACGTTTTGCAAGTGTAGGCTTGCCTTTTCCATGTCCGTATTTATGGACACATGACTATTATTAATGTTGTTATTACTACTCTGCTCTAATATATTTTTATTATCTATATCAAAGATAAAGCTATTTAAATAATCTTTAGAGTCCATATATTTTATATTTCTAATAAATTCAGTAGACCTATTTATTAAACAACAAAAACCAAAAAGGGAAATAATATCTAGGTAAAGAGATTTATTTATGTACCATTCTATTATAGTAATATAATCAATATAGCTATATTGCTTTATTCCTTTATTGTTTGTTATCTCCAATTTAGAGACATATATAGTATATAAATGTATCATAATAGCATTGTATCTATTTGTTGTTAACTTTTGGTTTTCTAAATCTATGTTATTTTGATTTATAAATTCATCAAAAAGCATATTTAAATCATCAATAATAGTTTGGTTTAGTTCCATGTTTAGCACCCCTTAAAATCCGTTTATACGTGTTCTGTGATGATATTCTAACACCATGATTTTATATTTTCGATTTTAGCAGCTTTTAAAACCAGATTTTTATATTTCCAATTCTGAGGAATTAAAAAGCCCTATAATATATTTATAGCTTATATAATACACTCTATTTATCAATCTATTGTTTTACTTGAATAAAACACTATTGAATATATAAAAGGGCTTAAAATCCAAATTAGAGCCTTTAAAAGCTATGTCCATATTTTAGGACACTAAAAAAGCAAGCCGAAAAACCTAAATTTTGCAACTTGCCAAAAACTTTTATCAAAATATACCCTTTAAACTGTTTTAAATGCCCCTTAGAGCCTTTTTAAATGTTTTCCTGAGTATTTCTTCACCTAAAAATTAAAATCGGTTTAAAAGCCGTTTAAGAGCCTTAAAAAGCTATATCGCATTTTTACCCCTGATTAATGTTTTGGAGCAATAAAAAAAAAGGTGGAATAAATCCACCCTTTAGTTATCGCCTTCTATAATTTCGAGTTCTAGTTTTTCAATCTCTTGTATTGTTTTTTCACTTTTCAATTGTTCGATTGTGTCCGATAATGCATTTTTTGCCTTTTTTAATTCCTCAAAATCCCCGTAAATATTGCCCTGATTATCTGTTATATAATACCTCATATTGCTACCCCCTATTTATTAATTAATTTTATTATATCCATTTTTTAACTAATTTCTACACCTAAATAATACCATTTTCCTTGAACTCTTTTACAAGTCCAAATCTTTTTGCTTTTTGTTCAAACCATGAACAAATATCATATATTTCAGACATTGAAAAACATATTTTTGCGTTATCCTCAAACATTTGAAAGTCAATAGCTAAATTTCTTAAATAGTCGGCTTTTTCATCGTAATTTTTACCCTTTATTTCTAGTGTTAAAACCTTTTTAATACTATCTTTAGATTCTTCTAAAGCCTTATAATATACATAATCATTATTAAGTAATACATCAATTAGAACCCCTTTATTATAATTATCATAGTCGCCTTTATATTGAATAAGCCTCAATTTATTCATGCAGCCACCCCCTTTTCTTTTACAATTGTTAATTTCTCCAAATCTACAAAATAAAAAATTGCTGATTCCTGATTATGGAAATAATTCCACAATGTAAAACCCCAACTATTTTTATTATTCAAGTCTGATTCTTTTATCAAATAAGTGCCGCAGGTCCTAACAATTAAAATTAACTTTTTATCATCCTTTTGATTGCTTGCTTTGCAATGTATATATTTGATTCTGTCGTAGTTTTTCCAATCTGTATAATAATGTTTGACAGTCCTTTTTATAATGTTTTCTATTCTGCAATCTAATAAATCAATATTTTTATATTTCATGTCTTTACTCCTTTAATAAAACGACTTTCCAACCTTGCAATTATATTTATGTCTTAATTGGTTTATAACTTCTTTTTTGGTGTATCCGTCAAAAACAAGCCCACCATTGAAGCCACGGACAAAAACCGCATCGGAGAAATAAACCACATAATAGCAATTAGCCATCTTTTGAATCTTCTTTAAAATCATTTTTTACACCTCACTAAATTTATATTTTTTCTATTGCTTGCCTTGTTTCGCTAACTTTTGAAAAAATTTCGTGATATTTTTCATCAGTTATATTGCATTCTGGCATCCATCGAATAACATCTAACAAATCAATTATGTCTACAGATAGCATTCTAGCGGATGCTTTTATATTATTTGTACTTTCTAAAGTCCTATAAGGATTAAAACCCTCTAAATTAGATTTTAAGCTATAAAGATGCTTAATTTTCATTTTTAATAATTCGTTTAAAGTCATGTCTAGCACCCCCTAACCTAAATAATGCAATGTGTTGCGTGTTAAAAATTCCATAGTATTATAAAATAATGTGTTGTTATCAGCTCCGCAATCCTCTATCAAATCATTTCTTAATTGACTAAATAAAGGAATGTATTTATTTAAAATATTTTCAACTTTTTCAAGTTGCTGGTTAGTTTCTTTTAGATAAGTTTCTAGTTTTTCAATGTGGTCCTTTATCATTTCTTTAATTGCAGCAACTTCTAAAATGTCGCCATTTTCAGGAATGTATTTTTTACTCATGTAATTATTTTGATATAAACAAATTTCGTCATTTATCCATTCGCCTTTATTCCAAATGTCTTGCGAGTCGCCTTTTTTCCAAATTTGGCAATCGTTTGTAACTTTACCATGTACTTTTATGTAATAATTAGAAAATTGTTTTTCTATTTCTGCATTATTAAAATTTTTGTTTAGTGCCTGAAATGGTTCACCATTCTTTTTTGTTAAAAATTCGACATCTTTCCATAAAGCAATCCTTTTTTCATAGTTTCTTTTTTTTGCTGCTAAACTTTCCTTTACATCTTCAACAGTTCTAAATTTCATAATTTCCACCTTTTTCCTTTCCATTTTGGTTTATAGTTCCTTATGAAGTCCAAACAAAACAATTTAATTGAATTGTAGGGGCTTGTTTGTTTTGTTGAGTACATAATAGCATTATGTAATAGGTTTATGCAAGTGTTTTTTGCAAAAAAATGATTTATTATTAAAAATGTACTAATGAAGTCATTTTCTATTGTGCAATTTGTACTAATAGTATTCTATGAACTTATAATGTAAAATGATTATATGATAGGAAATAAAGAAAAACCTTGATTTTACAATGTTTTCAGACGTTCAAAAATTGACTTGTTTGTGTTCTTTCCTATTATATGAAAAAATTGCAGTTTGAAATTTAAAAAAATGTTTTTGCAGCCGTTGCGGGTCCGTTTGGCTTTTCCTGGTTTTTGTTCCAATATTGGAGCAACCAAAAAAAGCCGCCCAAAATAGCAGCCACTAGATATAGTGTTTTGGTTAGGTTTATCTAACATTTACCCTATCACCTAGTAGGCGAATGTCGTTAGGCTACTCTAACCCATGAAGATTTTAGGGTCATTTTTCAGCCCTAGGATTTTTGAAGGGGTGGGGGGTATCAAAATTTTTAGCAAGATTTTTTTGAAAAGGTTTTGGATTAGGTTTGTTTTTAAATAGCTATATATTATACTATTATGTAATACACCATATATATTAGTTATATAGAAAGTGAGGTGATTTAAACAAATGGCAAAACTAAAAACACCTAGTTATAACAGAAAGGCAGTTGATAAGTATATCGCAAGCAAAGATAAAGCTTCTATTCTTCTGCCACTAGGAACAAAAGACAAAATCAAAGCACTATCTGGTGAGTCGGTCAATGCCTTCATCAACCGCCTGGTCCTGGCAGAAATTGAAAGGTTAGAGAAAGGAGAAAATCATGGATGTTAATAATTACAAGGCTTTCATGTATGATGAAAGCAATATCCGCAAATGTAATGGTTGCCCTGAAAACAAAGAGATGCCAAATGATGCATCAGGTAATCGTTTACCTTGCGGACAATACAACTGTTGGGTTGCTGTTCACTGTAAATAATAACCCTGGGGGGTACAAAAAAGTTTAGCAAGATTTTAAGGTAACAAAAAATGAAACAAAATTATCAACAAAGAAAGGTTAAAAAGGTGGGATTATGTATTACAAAGTTTACGCACAAAATTGTAAGGTAGTTGAGCCAATCAAGGAGATTTCAGAAAACGAGTTAAGAGACAATATTGAGGTTCTGATTAACCAGGCTATGGAGATTGGTTTAGTTAATCCAGATAACATTGATGCAGCTTATGACAAAGCCCTGGCTCACTTGGAAGAAATCGAACTTCTCAGCTGTGGTGATTACTGCATCGTTAAACAGGACACTACCCCAACGGAACGACCAAGAATGTGCGGATTTGACACATTTATCTTTGAGGACTAGATTTTCTAGCCCTCGGGGGTATCAAAAATTTTAGCAAGATTTGAAAAGGAGATTTTTTTAAGTAACTAATAATATTGTCAAATGTGAGTAAATATACTCAAAGATACTCAAAACCCAGAGTATTCGTTGATAACGTAAAACTACCGAAAACACAGGAAATTCCAGAACAGTTTGAAATAGTCCTGTTAACTATGGTATAGAAACCTGATGGTTGTGTTTGGGTAATGGTATAAGACTACGAAAACCAAGTAGCAAATTAAAATTTTAAGAAAGGAGAGTCTACTATTTAGATGAAATCCATATTATGCTACATACAAGGCAATATGGATATGTACCGATGGCTTAGTCGGGAATTTACGACTGTGGAGTGTACAAGAACTTGTGAGTAGT
>AUXO011632397.1_pt1 | contig 16186 bp, 21 predicted proteins | sample 768731 | NCBI WGS metagenome assembly AUXO01 (sample SAMN02715735, study PRJNA202380) | gut metagenome | biome: sheep rumen | host: Ovis aries | place: New Zealand: Palmerston North
GATATAGAAGGAACTGAAATGGATGTAGAAGTAGCAACTGCAGGAGATTATTACAACATTTCATTTACTAAAATTATTAGAGTTTGTCCTAGAGTAAATACAACATTAGCAATAGGTTCATTAAATGCAATAGGTGGTGTGACACCTGCAGTAGAAACTGAAATACCAACTATTAAAGATGCAAATATTATCATTGAAAAGATTGCTTAATGAATAGAATAGATAATTTATCATTGTTATTACAAGCAATAAGTTTACAAATCTTATTTCAAGATTATAACAATAGTGATTTAATGAATGAACTACAAACACAAGATACAAAGTATTTTAAAAAAATAATTGAACAAAATGAAAGAATCATTAAGTTACTTGAAGAAAGGAAGTGAACAAATGGATAATTTGGAAGATAAAATAATTGAAAAAACAAGTGAATCTATAAAAGAAATAATAGACAAAGGCATATCATCACAAAACCTAGAAAATTTATATGTGTTATCTAAAGTTAAACATATGGCAAAGGAGGAAAAACAAATGAATTATGGAAATTATGGCAACTATGGTGGAAGAACACCAGGATATGATACATATGGGAACTATGGCAACTATAGTGCTAGAGGTAGAGATATGAGATATCGTGGCGAAGAACAAATGGATAGAATGATGGGAGAATATGGTAGATACCAAGAATCTAAAAATAGATATGGTGCATCAGAAGATACTGACAAATCATTTCACTATATGGTAAAAGCATTAGAAGATTTTATTAAAGTGCTACATGAAGAAGCAGATACTCCACAACAAAAACAAATGTTAAGAGAATCATTACAAAGAAGTATGATGTAATGTATAAATTTTATAATAACAATGCTTTAGGACTATTTGAAAATGATTGTGCTATTCGTAGCATATCACTAGCAACAAATAATACATGGGATGATACATACGAACATTTAAGTAATATAGCAAGGTTAAAAGGAACTATGATGGATGATAGGGAATTTATAATAGATTACCTAGATGAAAGATATCCAAGAATAGAGAACATACCTAGAAAAGTTGGAGAAGTAGTTGGGATGTATCATGATAATGTATTATTAATCACTATGAATGGACATATTGTATGTGCCAAATATGGTGTAGTATATGATAGTTTTGATTGTAGAGATAGAATCGCAGAGTATTGTTGGAAGATAAAGTAGGTCATTGATACCTACTTTTAATTTGTAAACAATGTGTAAAGTATGAAGGGGTAGTGTAAAGTAAATTAAAAATCACAAATTTTAAAAAATTTTTCATGGTTTTTGGACAAAAATTGCTTGTAAACCCCTATAATTTGGTTGTGTAAAGTAAAGTGTCAAGTGGTTTACATTTGAATGTAAATGTTAAATGTGGTATAATAGTACTATACAAAAGGGAGAAATACCCTTTGTATAATGTTCATTGAAAATTTTATATTAGGAGGTTATTATGGCAAGAAGAAAGTATGTTGAATCTCGCTTAAAAGAATTAAGTGATGATGACAATGTGGTAATTGTCTTATATGCCTATGGTTTTTATGTAGATGATTCTATGTATGGTGTGAACCATGATAGAAACTATCATACAAAGAAAGACATTAAAGATAATATCACAAATCCTGATTGGTTCCGTGCTTACTATGTAAAAGAAGAAAAGCAAGTAATCAATAACAAGGAATATCTAGTTATAAAAGCAAGTCTAACTCAATAGACTTGCTTAATAACTATTAATAGGAGGAGAAAAATGAAATATGAACTTAAAGAATTTCATAAGAAGGATGGAACTACTATATGGATAGTGTATGAAAATGAAGGCACAACATCCAAAGGTGGATTTACCTTTAATATGAAAAGAGAAATCTTTAGTGGAACAAAAGCAGAATGCAAAGCAAAACTAAAAGAGTTAGAAAAGAGAGAGAATAGTCAATAGACTATTCTTTTTTATTGTTGTAAAATAGAATTAGGTGGTAAAATGAAAATCGCAATTGATAAAAATAGTATTAAAAAGATTAAAAAAGGCAAGAATGAATATATATATCTATTTGATGATGAATCATTAGATGAGTTATTAGAAACCAAATTACATTGTGTGTATTATAAAGATTGCCCATTTGTAGAAATCAATTTAACTGACTATGATGTAGATTGCATTAAAAAGACCACTATAAATGATAAGGATTATGACAAGATAGAGTTTGTGAATTACAAGTATGGAATCATTGTTCCAAATTATAATTACGAACATACTATTAGAAAATGCCTAGAATCCATATTGAATCAAACATATACAAACTATGAAATAATATTTGTAGATGATATGAGTGATGATAATAGTGTAAGCATTGCTAAAGAGTTATTAAAACCACCACACAAGGTAATTGAACTAAAACAAAAGCGATTGAATGGTGGTGCTAGAAATGAAGCATACTTACATTTATCTGATGATGTAGATTATGTATACTATGTAGATAGTGATGATTGGTTATTAGATGAAAGTGTATTAGAAAAGATAAATCAAAAATTGCAAAAGAAATCAGATGTATTATTCGTAGGATTATCAAGTTTTAAGAATGGCAAAACACAAGAATGCTTTATACCTAGTTATAAAGACAAATACGAGGCATTAAAGGGATGGAGTGGTAGTTGTGGTAAGGTTATTAAAAAGACCCTAGCAACTAGACAAGAAAACTTATATAACGAAGGTACATTAAAAGAAGATAGAAACCAACATTGTAGAATATGTATACATATGAATAGTTTTGAGTTATTGAAAGAACCAATATATGTGTGGAATCAAGAAAATTTAAAATCAGTTACCACAATAAGAGATGAAGTAAATTGGGGAACATCAACAATAAGACATTATGCAGATACATTACAATTATACTTAAGTGAAAAAGGTAAAGACGAAAAGATAGACAAATTATTATTAGATAGAGTAAACAAATGTAGAAAGGAGATTTTAGATGGCAATGACAGACAGTGGTGACAAGATACTAATGACAATCATTATTCCTTATTATGAAACATTTGAATTAACTAGAAAATTATTAATGAGTTTAGCAATTCAAATGAAAGATGAAGTTGAAATCATATTAATAGATGATTATTGTCACAAAGAATTTCATTATATGAAAGATGAACTTGCAACAAATAATATTCATTTAATAGAACATGAAAAGAATCAAGGAACTGCTTTAACTAGAAATGAAGGAATAAGAAAAGCAAGAGGAAAATACATAGCATTTTGTGATGGGGACGATATGGTAACATCAGATTATATTGATGTATTATTAAAGGCAATAGAAGAAACACCAACAGAAGTTATCAACTTTAATTGGTTAGACTTAAGTGAAAATTTAGTTGTATGTAGACCAACAAACCCTGCTATGTGGAAAGCAATTTATAGAAGTGATAAATGTCCACTATTTAGAGAAGATTTAGAGTGGGGAGAAGAAGATGTAGATTTTCAAAATGAAGTTCAAAATTTAGAAACAACTTATTTAGATAGAGTTTTATATATTTATAATTCAAATAGAGAAGGAAGTCTTTATTGGAGAAAGACACATAGAGAAAATGATTAAAGTACAAGCATTAAAAGATTTTAGTCTTACAAGATATTATGAAATTAAAAATTTAGTGCCAAGAATGAGAAAAAAAGAAGGCATAATTTATAGAGATGATATATTCGAATGTAGCATCGACCTAGCAAGATATTTGTTAGGTGCAAATGAAAAAGGAATAATAGCAGTAAAAATATTAGAAGTAATACCTAATTAAGAATTGAAAAGTTATATAAAAAATGATATAGTACAAGAGAAAGAGGAGGAAATATTATGGCAAAAGATTATGGCGATGATGGAAGATGGGTAACTATCAATGGTCGTAGAGTATTCATAGCAGAAGGACAATCATTAGGTGATGCTATGAAAAAAAGTGGAAAGTTTGATAAGAAATTCACTAAAAGAAAAGCACCTGATTCATATATCGATAGTAAGATTACATCAAAAACTGATAAAGATGTTATTAAAGATTTAGAACAAAGGAAAGAACAATTAAAGTCAAAAAAAGATAGATATACCGATGAAGAATATAAAAAGCAAGAAAAAGGATTAAATGATGGCATTAAGTATGCAAAAAAAGGAAATAGTAATAGTATTCCTAGAGATTATGAAAAAATAACATATACACAAAAAATTGAAAGTTCTGCAGGTAAAGTTGGCGATAAATTTGAATTAACAAAAGATGAATATGATAGACCAATTACAAAAAATTTAAGAACAGGCGAAACTTATCAAGCAAATTTAAGTATGTTAAAGTCAAAAGATGCAGTTGAAATAAATGATATTGCAAAAAAAGAAAACTTATCAAATTCATACACAAGAGATGAACTTAAATCTAAATATGGAACTGATAATGTTGATTTAATCAATGCAGGTAAAGAATCACAAGATAGAGTCAAATTAAATGACAAACAAATTAGTGAAGGCAATAGATTAAGTACAAAAGCAGAAAATATGGCAAAAGAAGATGTTGAAACATATTTAAGTGGTAAAAGTGGATATAAAGGTTCTGATGAAGATTTTGTAAGAGATTTAGCAGATAATTATTCAATGAATAATGAAGATGCACAAAAGATTTATGATGAATTTAAAAAATCAAGTAATGAAAGTTCAAAATATGCAAGTGCAAAACGCATAGGATTTGGTGATTATAATAAAGATGATGTACCTGTATATCAAAATAAAATAGATTACACAGGTGATTTTTCTAAAGCAAATTTAAGTACATTAAGTAATGAAGAACTTACACAAGCATTAAATAAACAAAGTGAATTATATAATAAAGCAGTAAACGATAAATTAGGTGACCAAAGAACAAGAAATGGTAGAATGAATAAAATATTCAATACTGCTAATAAACAACAATATGAAACAGGAATGCAAAGACTAAATGAAGAAATGCACACTAGAAACTTGCCTAGATATGAAATAACTAATAAAGATAATGGAATGGTTATGGTAAGTTCACCAACAAAGGAAATGGCAGAAAGACAATTAAAAGAAATTCAAGAAATTGATAAGTCATTACAAAAATCATATGGTTGGAAAAAATTACCTGAATATGAATTAAAAGAAGGAAAAAGTAAATCATCTAGCAAATCAATGAATGAATCTATAAGAGAAAAAGCAGGTAAAACTAAAGCAGATAGAAACATAGATGCTTTTGATGATGATAACAAGAAAGAATCACAAAGAAGATTAAATGCTAAATATGATTACAATACACCTGGCAAAATTGGTAATATGAAAACTGAAGATTTTGTTAAACAAAGAAATGAATTTAATGCAAAAGCAGATAAATTATGGAATGATAACAAAGTTGATAGTAAACAAAAGAAAATAAGTGATGATGCAAAATCAGGAAAGATTTCAAAGAAAGAAGCATACAAGAGAATCTTTAATCTACATGATGATAACTTCAAACAATTAAATCAAATTAGTAAAAATTATGATGATGAAGTAGTAGCATCTAAAAAACCAATATATAGTGAAAGAAGTAATGTAATTAAAAGAGCAATGGCAAGAATGAGTGATGAAAACAAAGCAAAGACAAGAGATGCTAGAGAAGAATTAAGAAAAGAACTTAATGAAAGTGGATTTGGTAAATCTATTAAGAATGCAGTAGAAGAAAACAAGATGTTCAAAGCATGGCAAAGATATAGAAAATCACATCCTAATTCAGATATCTCATTAACTTCATTTAAACAAAAATACAAAGGATAAAAGTGCATATTGCACTTTTTTTCTTTTTGTGTATAATATTATTAAAGTACGAAAGTGCTTTATCGTTAGTGAGTACGATAACCCACAACTATAAATTTTCTTTCAACGAAGGACATAACCTGCGATAAAAAAATGAAGGAGGAAGAATTTATATGAGAGAATTTTTAAGAGGACTAGAGTTAGATGAGGAAACAATTGATAGCATCATGGCAGAGCATGGTAAACATTTAACAAAACTTAAGGAAGAAAATGAAGAACTTAAGGATACAAATGCTTATTTTTCGAAAACTATTGATGATTTATCAAGTCAAGTAGAATCAGATAATGAGAAACTTAAAAATTACGAATCACTTACAAACGAAAATAATTCTTTAAAGGCACAAATCAAAATGAGTGATAGTAATGTCAAAAAAGAATTTAGCAAGTTTGTAACAAGCGAAGTTCAATCAATGGTAAATGATGATGTAGACTTCGAAACTGCTCTTAATGATTATAAAAAAGAGAATCCACAATATTTTGGAGAAACGGTCATTAAGACAACACAATCTGCACCTACTTTAAATGGTGGAGAATCAAAACCTATCACTACAAATGATATTATGAATAATATTCTTCGTGGTGAAATTAATGAATAAAAAAGAGAAGGAGAAAAGATTATGACAAAAATTGGAAGAACTGATGTTGATGCTCTAATTGAAACACAAGTTGCAAAAGAGATTTTTGAAGGTGTAGTTAGAGAATCAAAAGCATTATCACTTTTCAAAAGATTACCAAACATGACAAGTGATAAAACAAAATTAAGAATTTTAGATAGTTTACCAATTGCTTATTTCGTAGATGAAACTACTAATAATGGTAGAAAGAATCTTACTAAAATGGCATGGGCAAACAAATACATCACTGCTTGTGAAATTGCAGTTATTGTTCCTATTAAGGAAAACGATTTAGATGATGCAGATGTTGATATTTGGGCACAAGTAAAACCAAGATTAGTTGAAGCATTTGGTAGAAAAATTGATGATGCCATGATTAATGGTATTGGCAAACCAACTGAATGGAGAAAAGGTTTAATCCCATCAATCGTTGAAGTTGGTGCAAAAGTAAATGACACAGGAAAATTATATTCAGACATCAACGATGCTATGACTAAAGTTGAAGAATCAGGATATGATGTAAATGGTTTAGTTGGTGGTGTTGGACTTAAAGGTAAATTCAGAATGATGACAGATACTACAGGACAACCATTAAATACAACTGAAATTGGTTCATTAAAGAGAACTTTTGTTGATAATGGTACTTGGGATAAAGACTTATCTACATTAATTGTTGGTGACTTTAACCAAGCAGTATATTCAATCAGACAAGATATTACTTATAAAGTATTAACTGAAGCAGTTATTCAAGACCCACAAACAGGAGAAATCTTATATAACCTAGCACAAGATGACATGGTAGCACTTCGTGTAACAATGAGATTAGGATGGGAAATTCCTAACCCAATCAATGCAGAAAATGAATCTGAAACTAGATTCCCATTTGCAAGTGTATCACCTGAATCAGTAAGTTTATAGTAAAGGAGGCATTTCATGACATTTGAAGGACAATACTTAACCTATGCAGAATATCAAGAGTTAGGTGGTTCTGCAATTGGCGGAATGCCTTTTAATCTATTAGAATTTGAAGCAAGAAAACAAATTGATGAACCAACACAATTTAGATTAGTTGGAAAAACAAACATCCCACAAAATGTAAAACTTTGTGAATTTAAACTAATAAATAAGATTCAAGAGTATTCAAAAACAATTGATGATACTGAATCTAAAAATGTTGCCAATGAAAGTATAGATGGATATTCAATTACATATTTAAGTGTTGATAGAATAGGAGAAATAATCAAATCTAAAAAGGATGAAATCCAAGATTTGATTAGAACTTATCTATTAGGAACTATTTATGAAGGTGAACATATTCTATACATAGGAGTCAAATGATAACTAATTCAAAAGTAACAATCTTTCACAAAGATGGATTAGATTTAGCAACTCACTTTGAAAAATGGAAAAGATTTAATTACGATAAAGCATGGTTCTTTGGTGGTAGAGGTGCAGGGTTAAATAAAGGATATGCAGATGCAAATGATGTAGATGTAAGAATCCCATATGATGAAAATGAGGAACTAGATATAAATAATTTCGCAATAGGTGATATGATAGTTCAAGGTGAATTAACTGATGACATTAATACTCAAGAAGATTTAAAAAACTATATCGTATATTATGTTAAAAGCATTAATAATAATAATTTTGGTATAAATCAACACATCCATTTAGGAGGTAAATAATGCCTACTAGAATAATGATGCCAACAAAACAAATAGTAAAAAGATTAGGGTTAGAACCTAATGGTAGAGTACAAACTTTCTTTACTAACACTTGTTATAGATACATAGATAAATATGTACCAATGGATGATGGAAACTTAAGAACAATAGTTACTATAGAACCTAGTTCAATAACATATGAAATGCCATATGCTAGATATCAATATTATGGTATGAGAGATGATGGCAGTCATAAAGTAAAGAATTATACTACTCCTGGCACAGGACCATATTGGGATAAACAAATGTGGAGTGCAGAAGGAGAAGATGTAATAAGGGAAGTACAAAATTATGTTGGAGGTAGAAGATGAACATAGAAGATTTAAGAATATCAAAATTAAGAGAATACTTGTTTGAAATAATAAATACTCTTACTACAAATCGAACATATCAAATAAATGCTAATATGTTGAGTAATCAAATAGATGATTATTCGCTAGATAAAATTCCTACATCAAGTGAAGTTGAAAAATGGATAACAGGTGATACATTGAATCGTGATGTATATTCATTTAGAAGTAGAAAATCTTATTCACAAGATACAATACTAAATCTAAAAAATGTTGGATTCTTTGAACAATTTGAATACTTAATCAAAGATAATAATACAAAAGGCATATTGCCTAATATAAATGGAATAGAAAGTATCGAATGCTTGAATTGTGCAACAATGACATCAAATGATGGAACACAATCAGAATTTGATATACAAATACAAATTACATATCGTTCTAATGAGGATGATAATATTATAAGTTTATAAAGGAGGATATCTAAATGGCAAATTATGTACCAAGTGGAATTGAAAAGATTGATAGAAGTCAATTCGTTACATTCCTTGATATAACACCTGAAGCATCTAATCCTACATTTGCAATTTTAGGTGTAGGTATCACAAATTATGGTATTGACTATAACCCACAAGTAGATACTGAAAAATGGATTATCGAAGATAATGCAAGAAATGACCACAAGTCAAATCAAAAACAAGGTTCAGTATCACAAAAAGCATACAAAGGTGATGGTGTATTCGAATTTGTTCACAAAGGTTTAGACAAATTAAATTACACTTCTCATGTATTAGATATAGATAGATGGGATGGTAGCAATGGCACATTCCCTGCTAAATTAAGTGATTGCTTAATTGCTATTACTAAATACATGGATGAAGATGCAATTATTGAATATGACATTCACTATAATGGTGATGCAGTAGAAGGTGAAGTTACATTTACAAATGGAGTACCTGTATTCACTCCAACTGCAAGTTTATAGAACCTATGAGGGTTAGAGGAACTTATCCTCTAATCCTTTTTTAAATATTAGAAAAGAGGAGATTATAATATGATGGACAATGTTATAAAGTTAAATAAAGATGAAACACTAAAATTAAATATATATGATAATGAAGGAAACGAAACAGGAGAATCTTTAACATTCAATTTGGAAGATACTGAATTGCTATTAAGATACCAAGATTTAATAGAACAAGATAAAAAACTTCGTAGCAAATTAAGAAATGAATTACATATAATTGAAAAAAGACAAGATGTAAAAGGCAAGAAATACTTATCAAAAAATGAAGAAGATGCCTTAAGAACAATTAACAATTTCTTTAAAGAAGAAATAAAAGTGTTAAATATGTTTTTAGGTGAAAATGGTGTGGAAAAATTATTAAATGGAAGAAAATTTTGTTGGACTACATTAAATGAAATAGACAATATTGTAAAAGAACAAATTGCACCACATTTAGATAAATCTATGGAAAGAATTACTGATAAAATCAAAAGAATATATGGAACTCCATTAGAGAAAGAAGAAATTGAAGTAGTAGAATGAAACCAATAAAGAAAATACAAATAGGTGATACTATATATAATGCTAGAGTAGATTTTAGAACTGCCATAGAATGTAATAGAATAGCAAATGATTCTAACATAAATGACTTTGAAAGACCACTTGCTATTATATGCACAATGTTTGGAGCAGAAGGTTTAGACAATCCTCAACATTATGAAAAACTACTAAAATGGATATTAAACTATTTATCTTGTGGAAAAGAACCAATAAAAGATGAAGAACCTGATATGGACTATATAGAAGATATGGACTACATTGAAGCAAGTTTCATGAGTGATTATCAAATAGATTTAGAAAATAGTGATATGGAATGGAAAAAGTTTTATAACTTGCTTAATGGTCTTTCTAATAGTGAATTAGGTAATTGTTGTGTATTAAATAGAATTAGAAATTTAAGAAATTTTGATTTATCAATAATACAAGATACAAAAGAAAGAGAAAAGATACAAAAAGCAAAAGATAGTGTTGCTTTGAAAAAATACAAAAAAGAAAATAATCTTACTAAAGAACAAGAAGAAAGTATGAGAATGTTCAATGAGTTAGCAAGATTATAGAAAGGAGTATTTATGGAAGATGGAAAAATTGTTTTAGGTACTGCTTTAGATACAAAGCAATTAGAAAAACAATTAAGAGATGTTGAAAAGGATTTAGAGAAATTTCAAAAAGAAGAATCAGAACTATTGAAAGCAAAAATGGAAATAGAAACTGATTCAGAACAAGCAAAGAATCTAAAAAAAGATTATGATGATGCTTTAAAAGGTGTCAATGATGATATAGTAGAGATAAATAGACAACTTAATGATGTATTTGAACAAAGAAAATCATTAGAATTTGGTAGTGTAGAAGATACACAACTTGCACAAACACAAACACAATTATATGGAAAACTAGAAGAACTAAAAGATGAACAATCTCAACTATTATCAGAATCACAAGACATAACTGCAGAATACGAAAAGCAAGAAAAACAAATAGATGATATAAACAACAAATTAAAATTAAATAAACAAAATCAAGAAGATACATTACAACAACAAAAAGAAATAAATGAAGAATTAAAACAAAGATACCACCTAGAAGATATAAAAGAAGGAATAGGTGATATTAATAAAGGGTTGGCAGGAATTGTTAAAAAAGCGATTAAATGGGGATTGGCAATATTTGGAATTAGAACGATGTTCAATTTCATAAGAAGTTCAATGAGCACAATAGCACAAGATGACCCACAATTAAAAGCAGATATAGATTACATTAAAAATGCACTTGCTTATACTATAGAACCAATAGTAAGGCGAATAGTAGAATGGGCAAAACAAATATTAGTGTTTGTAGGTGCTTTAATTTATAAATGGACAGGATATAACATCTTTAAAGATGCTAATAAACATTTAGAAAAGGCAAAAGCAAATGCAAATGCTTTACAAAAAACAATGGCAAAATTTGATGAGATGAGCACATTAAATAAACAAAGTGAAAGTGCTCCAAATCCAAGTTTTGACTTTGCTAGTTCAGTAGAAAATTTTGATTTTGACAAGGCATATAGTGGAATCCAAACATTTTTAAATAAAGTAAAAATAGGGTTCAATACAACATTTGATGAAATACAAAATGACATAGAAAAAACTATGTTAGATGCAGGTGCAAGTAAGAGATTAGTTCAATATTGGCATGAAGCAACAGATGATATTCAAGGAGCAATAAATGGTATAGGAACTGCATTTAGTGGAGTATTTGATATTATTTGGGGAATAATGACAGGGGATTTACCAAAAGTCAAAGATGGATTTGTAAAATTAGGAACAGGAATAATAGAAATACTTTATAATGTAGGCAAATTTATATGGGATGGAATTAAACTAATAGTTCTAGGTTTATATGAAACATTATCACCAATAGTTTCATGGATATGGATAAATGTATTAAAACCTATAGTTGATTTCTTTGGAAGTGTAATTGATTCAATAATAACACGCTTAAAATCTCCACTAACTTATTTCAAAACATTGTTTTCAGAAGTGTTTGGTGGATTTAGACAAATGGGTGAAGGCATTGTAAAGTTCTTTAAAGGTGATTTTAAAGGTGGTATAGAATCAGTATTTGGTGGATTAAAACAAATACTACTAGCACCAATAAATGCTCTTATAGAAGGAATAAACCAACTTATAAAGGGTGTAAATAAAATTAAATTTGATGTACCTAATTGGGTTCCTGGCATTGGTGGTAATAGATGGGGATTCAATTTAAAAACAATTCCAAAGATTCAACTTGCAAAAGGTGGAATTATAAACCTACCTGGCAAAGGTGTACCAATTGGAAATGTAGTAGGTGGGGAGGTATCTCGTGAAGGTGTAATTCCACTTACTGATTCACAACAAATGAGTATGCTTGGAGAAGCAATAGGTAAATACATTAGTTTAAATGCAACAATTCCTGTATATGTAGGAAATAGACAAGTTGCTAGAGAAATGAAAAAAATTGAATTAAGCGATAACTTCGCATTCAATAGATAGATAGGAGGAAGTTATGTTCATAAATAAAGATAGTATAATAATAAATGGAGTATCTATGGGGCAATATCTTGTAGAAGCAAAATATGGATATTACAAATTATGGTCACAAGATAGTGGAAGAAATCTTGCAGGAACTCAAACAGGAACTCTTGTAGGAATCTTTCCAAAACTAATGCTACAATTTAGAAAACTTACTAAAGATGAACTAGAATTACTTGTTCCTATATTAGATAGCACAAGACAAAATCTTACATACTATGACCCAAAGAAAAAACAAAATGTTACAATGCAAACTTATAGTGGAGATTATGAAATTATAAATAAAGAAATTATAAGTGGTAGTAGAAAAAATGAAGGATTTAGTTGTTCATTTATTAGTGTAAAAAAGAGGGTGTAAAATGAAAACACATTCAAGTAATTATAAATACGAAATAAAAGAATTTGGTAGACAAATTACAAGCAAAATAACATATGGTAATGTAGAGTTAGGGGAAGATGACCTTAACTCTATAACTCCATCATTTGAAAGTAGCATATTAAAATCTGCTATGAAAAGATTAGAAATAGATAGCAATGTAGAAATACCATTAGAAACTGAAATAAACTATCAATTTGGGTGTTTAGTAGGCAATGAGTATGAATATATTGATTTTGGTAATTATATTGTTTATTCAAGCGAAAAACATGAAGATACAAATAGTTATTACATAATAGCATATGACAAAATGCTATATGCAATGAAAGACTATGAAGATTTAGGAATTACATATCCTATAACTATTAGAAATTATATAAATGCAATATGTACTAAATTAGGATTAACATTTGCAAATGCAAGTGATACATTTGCTAACTATGATAAAGAAATACAACATGAGTTATATCTAAATGCAGATGGAGAATCAATTGGATATACATATAGAGATGTATTAGATGAGTTGGCACAAGTAACTGCTAGTACAATTTGCATAAATGATGATGAATTAGAAATAAGATATATCAATGATACAAACGATACTATTGATGAAGAATACTTAAGAGATGTGAATGTAAGTTTTGGAGAAAAGTACGGACCTGTAAATTCAATAGTATTAGCAAGAGCAGAAAGTGATAAAATCTATCTTAAAGACTATGAAAGTGTAGAAGAAAATGGTTTATGTGAAATTATGATTAACGATAATCAAATCATGAATGGTCAAGATAGAAATACATATCTACCTGATATATTAGAAGAATTAGATGGACTAGAATATTACCTAAATGACTTTACAAGTACAGGAATTACATATTACGATATATGTGATAGATATAATATTCAAATTGGAGAAAATACATATTCTTGCATAATGTTCAATGATTCAATAGAAGTTACACAAGGATTAAACGAAACAATTTTTACTGATAGATTGGAAGAATCTGAAACTGACTATAAGAAAGCAGATAAAGAAGATAGGAAGATAAATCAAACAAGAATTGTAGTAGATAAACATAACCAAGAAATAAGTACATTGATTTCATATGTAGGTGATAGAAGTGATAAACAAACTTCATTAACACAAGATGTTGATGGTTTAATTGCACAAGTACAAAATATACCTACAATAACAACTGAAGGAAGTGGATATGGAAGTGTAACATTAACTGAACTTGCTAATACAAAAATAGCAATGATAAAAGTTCATCCTACAAATAATATAGATATTATTAGAAATGTAGCATCTCCACATTTGAAAGTTAGAATAGGGAATAAAGTTGGTCATCGTGGTTTAAAATTTATACAAGAAGAAGAATCAGAACTTAAACTTCCAAGAAATTTATTCTTCTATGATAGTGAAACATACGATGAATTTGTATTAGATGGATTAGAAGAAAGAATGTATGTAATCCATAGAGTAGGATTCCAAAATGGTGTTAAAGTAATGTTAGACACACCTATTATTGAAGAATTTGAATATCAAGATATAATAATAGATGAAGGTACATTAACAATTACATACAATGATTATCCAAGTGCATACATATATTTAAAAGCAATGATAAAAAATGATTATACTGAAACATTTGCAACAAAACTAGAAATGAATAGTAAAATTGAACAAACTGCACAAGAGATAAATTTAGAAGTAGCAAAGAAGGTAGATAATGATGAAATTATTTCAAAAATCAATCAAAGTGCCGAGCAAATCTCAATTGAAGCAAATAAAATCAATCTTAATGGTGTTGTTAGTGCTAATGGTAACTTTAAGATTGATACTAATGGTGTCATGGAAGCAATCGGATGCAGACTTGGAGGGTATATAGCAGGTCAAAATATACAAATGGATTTAGTAAGTGGTTCGTTAGAAACAAGTGATAGATACCTTACTTCTATAATGGCAGATGAAATTGTAATGAATGGACCTGCAAAAGAAGGAGAAACATTTCCAAAAGGAACTTTATTTATTCAACCGGGATACTTTAATCTTCGAAATAATGTAAATTGGGGAACACAACAAATCGAACAATTTTATGGTATAGAATTTTTTAGAGATACATTTACTATAGATGGAAACCTAGTAGTTACAGGAGAAAAAAATAGAATAGTAGAAACAAAAGATGGATATGTAAAATTAAATGCTTATGAAACAACTACACCATACTTTGCAGATATAGGTAGTGGTAAACTTGATGAGAAAGGTGAATGTAAAATCACTATTGATAAACAATTTGCACAAACTATTGAAGAAGATACATATAAAGTGTTCGTACAAAAATTAGGCAAAGGCGATATATGGATAGAAAAATATAAAAATTATTTCATAGTTAAAGGAGAACCAAATCTTGAATTTGATTATGAGATAAAAGCAATTCAAAAAGGATATGCAAACACTAGACTTGAAAAGTTTGAAAGGAGTGATGAACATGGCATATCAAAGAACAATTTGGCAAAATAATGTTACTGATTTAGATGCAACAAATATGAACCATATTGAAGATGGTATAGAAAAAGCATATGGAGTTGTACTATTAGCAGTAGTAGATACTGCACCAAGTGAATGTAGTGTAGGGGATAAATATTTTAATACAACTACAAATAAAATCTATGATGCAACTGATACTGATACTTGGGATACTGAAGGATATGATGCAGAAAGTGGAGTATTCTATGTAGTATTTAGTGAAAAGGCAATCTACACATACAATGGAACAACACTTGTTGGTGTAGGTAGTAGTGGTGCAGGTGGAGAAAGCATACCTGTAGGTTCAATACTAGCATTTGCAGGTAGCACTGCACCTGAAGGATACTTAATGTGTGATGGTTCAAATGTTTCAAGAACTGCAAATAATGATTTATTTAATGTAATAGGAACAACTTATGGTCAAGGAGATGGTTCAACTACATTTGGAATACCAAACATAAAAGGCAAAATATTAGTAATGTTAGACACATCACAAACTGAATTTAATGCATTAGGCAAAACAGGTGGTAGTAAATATTTACAAAGACATAATCATGGAGGTAGAGTAAAAATTACAGGAACTGCAATTAGTTCAGACGGACAATCAGGTGGTGGTTCTAATTGGGTAGTAAATATTGATGCAGTAACAAACAATGCTTCAAAATTTTATACAATTGATTATGATGGTACAGGA
>AUXO012045189.1_pt1 | contig 16184 bp, 14 predicted proteins | sample 768731 | NCBI WGS metagenome assembly AUXO01 (sample SAMN02715735, study PRJNA202380) | gut metagenome | biome: sheep rumen | host: Ovis aries | place: New Zealand: Palmerston North
TCTTCTCCATAGAACATTTTGGTGACATTGAGTTTATTCTGCCATTCATTTTCTAATGCGGTACGTTCTTTTGAACCGGATTTAACGGTGTTATAATAGTCCTCTGCCGCTTTCAACAATTCTTCATAACGTTTTTTTGTTGCACCTCTATCAATGATATCACCGCCAAATTGTCCAGAAAACATATCTTCTCTGCGTATAGGATTTTGTTTAATTGATTTAAATGCGTCCTGCATTTTCTTTACATAATCCTCATAACTTTTAATTTGCTCAGTAAAATATTTCGTTGATTCATCCAGTGCTTTCTTTCCAACATCATTGACACTTTTCACAAAATCCTCATTCATCTTGACCATTTTGTTCATCATATCATAACCCTTGTTGGATGTCTGGTCAATGAAGAAATCAAATTCTCGAACAGCGTCAAGTACGGCATTTCTGGCATATTCGAGGTTATATTTTTTAGGGTCAGTCACAACGTCTAAAATATCTTTTATTTGTTGCGCCTCAACACCTGACAATTTAAGGACTTGCCACAAGTCATAATAATATTTATCGGTTTTACGGATTTCATCGTTCATTTGACTTATTAAGTCATACACACCGCCTATTTTGGTGTCAACAAAGGTGTCGAAAGATATAGGCTCAATGTCTGGAGCGTTATCCTGCAAGTATTTGACTAATTTCACATATTCTTTGAAAGTAGCCTCAAAGTCAAAATCAACCGGAAGAATGATTGACCTATCCCAGAAACGTCCAAATTCTTTGGTGAGTGCGGCTTGTAAACGGTCATATGCTTTATCAAGCTGGTCAAGTTTTTCCTCTAAACTTGTGACAGTTTCAGTATCGCCTCGTTTTTTTGCAGCATCTATTGCGGCATTGGTTTCTAGCATAGTTTGAGCAATAAAATCTAACTCCTTTTTATAAGTCTGTTTTGCAACCTCAAGTTCTTGTCCATACGAGTTAACAGCCATAACCTTACGCATATTGAACCATACATCAGCCTGTTGATATTGCCAGTCAGCCATATCTTTGTGCATATTAACCAGACTCTGAAATGCGTCTTTCTGTAATTGTTCTTGACGGAATTTGGCATAATCGGCTTGGATATCCCACTCATGTTTTGCTACTGCATTTTCTGCCTTTGTTGCCTTTTCAAAAGACTGAGTAATCTTTTTATTAGTATCCTCAATGAGTTTGGCATATTCTTTTGCAGCATCTTCTTGTGCCTTTTTCTCATCGTCAATTTGTTTCATTCTGGCATTATGATTGGACTTATCTGCGGCTGCTCTTTCAGAAGAACGTTGCATTGCACTGCTATGGTTCTTCCTTTCACCAGATTCTTGTTCTTCTCTATATCTGGTATTCTCTTGATTTCTCTTTCTTTCAATCTCTCTCAATTTCTCCTGATTGCCTTGTGCGGCTGCTGCCTCTTGGTCAAGTTGCTGCATTTTTAGACTATGGTATTGTTTACCTTTCGCCATACCCTTGTCCTCCATATCCTCAATTTGACGCTGGGTATCAGCCATTTTTTCGGCTGCTTTGTTTTCTGCAATACCACTTTCGAGAGATTCATTAAAGGCTTTTGCGAATGCTTCACCAGTACCTTTAAACTGGTTGGCAAGTCCTTGTTTCGCTGCCTCAATTGCACCAGAGAAATCGCCCTTTAAGACTTTGCCGATGACATCAGCCATAGTCTTGAATGGGTTGATAATCCAGTTCTTGATAGCCTCGTACACACCTTTACATACCGCTTTGAGCGCATTCATAACACCGCCCATCTTTTTGAAACCTTTCTCAACTTGTCCTAACACTGGGAAAGTTTTCTTGAGCCAATTCCAAATTTCTTTCCAATGGGTTATAAGGTCAGCAACAAGTCCAATAATGAACATTAAAGGTATAGCCCTCATTGCCGTACCTAATGTCCTTGACGCTACCGCACCGGCTTTTTGAGCCGCACTTAAACCAGTAGTACTTGTTGTCGCTGTTTTAGTTGAGGCTGATAATGCCTTTGTACTAGCATCCGCACCCTTTGTCGCAGTTGACATTGTGTTTGTTGCAGTAGCATTTGTTTGTTTTGCAGCAGTGTTAGACGCGGTTGTAGCAGTATTAGACGCGGTTGCTGCTGCTTCTTCAGATGATGCGGTTGCATTTATCTGTTTTGAACTTGCAACCTCTTGTTCAACCATTGCGAGTTCTTGCTCAGTTGATACTAACATCTGGTCGCTTGCAGCCTTGCTGTTATTTATAGCTATTGATTCTTTGTCAACAACATTGTTTGCCTCAACCTCAGTCCTTTTAAGTCCTAACATTGATTTCAGTCCGTCAACCATTGCGGTATATAATTTACCGGTTGCAGTACCATTACTTAATAATGAGTTCTGCACTGTCTGCAACGCTTGCAACGCTGACATTGTAGCCATAAGGGTTTTCATCGCCTCGCTGGCTTCTTCATTCTCGTCACCGAACAATGTCATAGTAGATTGATATAACTGAAAGGCTGCGACACCGCTCTGGGCAAGATTTACAACATTGTCCAATCCACTGGTATCACTTGCAAAATGAGCAATATCAGCACTAGCGTCACTCATAGCGTCCTTTAATTGACCGGCTCTTTCAGCTAATGCCAAATATGCCTCGTCAGTCTTTGAAACACCATTAGCCAACATTTCAGCCATTTCCGCAGTCAATTCTCTGATTTGTTGCTTCATTGACTTGTTGCTCTCAATCACCATATTTGCCGCCTCTGGATAGTTTCCGACATTTCTGGTGAATTGCCGCATATTGGCATCAAATTCTTTCAGTTCTTCTTGTAAAGCGGCACTCTCTTGCACCATAGACTCAATGGCTGCCCTGTCTTCTTCTGTTTCTTGCGAATGATTTCTGATAAGGACATTGAGGGCTGACAAGTATTGTTGCTTTTCAGCATAAGTATCCAGCTGTTTAGCCTCAACAACCGCAGCCGCTTCTTGTTGTTTAATCAAATCCTTGATTTCCTTGTTGTTGGCAGCAATCTCAGCCTTGGTTTTAGCAAGTTCCGTCTGATATTCAACGTCATATTCTGACAATTGTTTCTGAGCCTTTCCAAGTGCATCCAGTTTCTCTTTTTTATCAGTCACTGATTTAGTACTGTCGCTTACCGCACTGGATTGTTTACTCTCCGCTTGTGTTAAAGAATCAGTATCACCGGCAACCTTTACTGTTTTGTCGCCTAATTGATTGAGAACGTCAACGAGGGACTTGACACCCTCGTATGATTCGCTCAACCCCTCAATGGTAATTGTATATGTTTTTTGATTAGCCATATTAATTTAATTTAATCTAAAATAAAGATTTAAGTGTAACCTTGCACTTTGAGTTTTCTCTGGTTGAATATCCATCAATGCTGGCAAGACTATATTCATTATTTTGGAAAATCACTGTCGTATTCTCATTCATCTGGTTAAAGACACTCAACGGTATATAAACCTCTAACTCTACATTATATGATTTATCTTGTTTCAATGCGAAATAAGCGTCAGTAATGGTAATGTCCTTACCGTCTCTGGTGTTTTCTCTGGTGTTGTTGTAGTCAAGCATCATTGATTTTCTTTCTTCTAATCCGTTCTCACCGACAACATATGAATAAATGTAGTTGTCAACAATCAATAATCTGAAAGACTTGTCACCGTCAATTTGTAACCAGTTTCTCAATGGAACACCATTTGCGTTCTTGCGATTGTAGATATAAAAGAAACGCATTGTGAAATCGGTCTTTAATTTTTCAGCCTGAGCCATTTCATATGTCCAACCAGAATCCCACTGTTTAGCATAAGATATAATAGGCGCAGGGAACGTATAATTGTCGCCAGTCGTCTTAATTGTCTTATACCAACAATAACTCCATAGACTTTGTTTCTTGCTTGTAGAGCCGCTTGTGTTCGTTTTATCGGTAAATGTCACATCGCCCTCATATTCAGGTTGAGAATATGGCATATCCGAATCAGTGTTATATGTACTGTCATTGCCATGAACATAACCCTCCTCCTCTTTGTTTATTTTCCATTGAAGTTTTATTGTTGACGGTCTTGTAATCTTGCTATATGTAGCGTCATCCTCACAACACCAAGGGTCTAAATCAACCGTATTCATTAATAATGAACTGTCGCCCAGATAGTCTATTGAATAAGTGTTGTCATCAACTTGTGTCAGCCTCAAATTGAATGTCTGCAAGAAGTTGTTAAGATACTCACTGCATTTTACATTGGGGAGAAACTTGTTAACATTTGTTAATTTCTTCTCGGTCATCTGACTGTCGGTAGGTATTGGTTCTTCTGTGCTGGGATGCCAATTCTCGTCAGTTGAAACAATACCCATTTTGAATGAGAATGACGATTTAATGTTAGTCAATCCGCGTTTATAGAAATGTTTTCTCGAACCGCACTTACATCCAGACTCATACCAACTACATTCATCTTGCTGATGATTGAACGCTGTCAATATCTCTGGATATATAATGTCGCCTTCTTCTAACCATACGCAAGTATGTATGTCGAATGTTCCCTTATCCTTGCTGTTGTCAACACTTGCAGAAGAATTGACTTGACCGGGGAAACTGCGGCTATTATAATCTGAGGTGCTATCCCAACCATAAGTGGTAGTGTCACCGCTTCTTGTCACCGTCAATAGGTTATATCCCTCGAAATTTGAATAGGAGTCCTCTCTCGTCAGTATCTGTGCGGTCTTTCTACCATAAGTCTTGTCAACATTAGGCAAGTCAACAAACATTGCAAATAAAGGGGCATTCGCAGTCATTGTGATATATGATGCACTGTTTCCGTCAGAACCCTCTAATATATCAATGCTCTTTGAAACGTCAGGTAAACTCATCATCGCCAGTTTTGGATATTCCCTATACTCCAACTCACAAGAATTGCCCTTTGTAAGATATTGATTGCCGAAACGCGCACCGCATAAGAAATTGTCAGTGTTAAGTCCTGATAGATTTTTGACCAGTGTCGTACTGTTATTCTTACCAAATTTTCTTGTGTCATTACCCTCTAATATCTTAATGCCGACACTCTCAGCAGTGCCAGAATGTATAGCACCTTGATTCCATAACACACTTGGGCTTAACTCACTCTCAAAATAATCAGCCGGTACACAAGGTAAACACCAGTTGAATGACCAATAGAGAGGATTTTCTTTTACATTGCCCTTCATTATATGGAACTCATATGCACTTCTTGCGAATGAAGTGTTGTCATCAAGACTTTCAGTTCCGGTAACGGTCACTCTGTTTCCCTCTCCGACATCACAACGCTGTTTGTCGGGCAATTCAATATTGCCATTGCAATGTATCTGATACCAACCTGATACCGGTACGATTATTGTCTTTAAGTCGTTTCCGTATTCGGAATTATAACTTGACTTTATCATCTCATACTCGTCAACAATATTAGTCACCGTTGCATTGTCACTATATAAAGGCGCGTCAACTCCATATCTGAAAGTAGTGTCCTCAACAACCTCTGCCGAAGCACTGGTGTTCATCCTATTCAACTTGTTAGACCAGCCCCTTAAAAAATAATCGCAGTCAAATGACACATAATATGGAGTGTTTTTTGTTTCTTTATATTCCTCGAATGAGGATGAATAACTCTGAAACAGTCCTGCAAACCTTGTGTCACTAAAAATATTACCGGTAAGGTTATAGTTCTCAGTACGGAAAACATCCTTTAAGACACTCAATACGTTGAATGCCGGAAATACATTATTTAGATTGAAAGTTGACGCATTGTAATTCAACGTTTGCTGATACTTGTCTAAACCGGTGTCGGGTTGGTTATATGGATAGTTATATAACACATATGGAAAACAAATATGATTGTCTCTTTGGTCTACCGGTGGCAATTCGCTGCCAACAATAGGTATATTGCCGACATAGTTGTTAATCCTTGTAATGTCATCCCATCCGTTGAGATACTTGTTATGCTCAACAATCTCTCTCAAAGAACGGTCACCCAAAATGTCCTTTATAGACTGTTTCTCCGGTATGTAAAGGTTGCATTCATAGTTCTCAGTGGTTATCTTGTTGACAACAAGTTTGCCGTCCAGAACAAGAAAACCGTCACAATATAACTTTCCGTCATATATCTGTGAGAACTTGTCCTTTACATTAGCGGTAGATTTATTTCCGAATATATTGTTGTTGCGCTGGGTGCAAGGTATCTTGATTGTATACGAATATGCAATCAGTTTTCTTATCAAATCTGAAGGGTCTTGGAACTGTTTCTTGATTGATATGTTGTCGCCCGGACGTAAATCAACAATGCGGTCATTTATATATAATTCAATGTGCATTATTATAAATCAATTAGTATTAAATTATATTCTCTGACGAAGCGTCACTATAATGATAAGTCATCTCAACATCGCTCAACGACATTGAATCACCGGCGGTGAGTTCCATATCGTCAATTATTACAATAGTATATTCTGGTGCGTTGTTGTATTTAAATTTGAATGTATAACGGCTTCTCTGCATTTCTCCAAGCCAGTTGACAGTATCGCTGTCAAGGTTTCTCGAACCAACAGTATAAGTATCGTCAATCTGACTGCCCCATACTCTCTCATATTCTTTGGTGTCACCGTAATAATCATTCAATGTCTTATTATAGGTTATTCTCTCCTTGACACTGGTGTTGTGTGTTTTATATGAATTGAAATTGAAAGAGTCAAGCCCACCAATGGCATTGACAAACATTATTACATCATTGTCCTCGCATTTTGCATCAACGGTAAATCTTACCGGGTTGGTTATCGCACTATCTCCGTCATATGCCTCAACGGTGAAATAACCAACTTGATGGTTATACTCAGCCTCAACTGAGAATAAATCAGCAACATCATAGAAATCAACGCGGATATTGTTCTTCTCTCTATAAATCTGACCCTCGTCACTGGTCAAGAACATACCGGAATTGGTATAATACTTCTTAACAAGTTTAATATGATTCAATGGACGGCTTGGATTAATAAGCGCACTTAAACAGTATGCCTCGTTATAGTTATACTTGCGGCTGAAATTGGTTGTGAGAAAATCCTTCTTGTCATAACCGGAACTCTCAATGTAATAATCCGTATAGTTGAAGTCATAGAAACGGTTAGCTGTTGCCGGTAATATGTAGACAAGATTGTTATTCAATGGCATTGTTTCAGTATATCTGCCATGATTATACATACCAATCATATTAATTCTCAACGGTGTCTTGCTTAAATGTCTGAAAGGACTTGTAATATTGAATGATATGTCCTGCACATTCAATTTCTTCTCAAGAACAACTGCTCCGTCAGATGAATTGATATAAAGTTGGTGTTCGCAATCATAAGGCGACCAGGTTGAATATGTTCCACTCACTGAAACAATATCTGTGTCGCTTGATGTAATGGTATATTGCTTGCTTCTCTCAATACCGGTTCTGATTACATTGCCACCAGAACCCATATATAACTGAACATCATAGAATAGACTTGTGTTCTTTCTTAAACACTGGAACAATGACAGCATAACCATCTGTCTGCTGCCACTGGTGCAGAATGTTGATTGTGTCACATTCGCTGTGCCACTACCGGTCAATACTATATCCTCGTCAGTTCCGTCAGAAATGGTTATTATCACCGTAGGCGCAGCGCCTGACCTTGAACCTATTGTAAAATCAACATAAGGTGGATTTTGATATCGAGTATTATCAAAAATAACATAATTGTCTACAGAAGACAATATAACTGGTTGCGTTTCTTTCTTTGCCATATAAAATCTTTTTCAATAAAGATTTCTCTTCGTTTCACTACGCTTATCGTAAACGGATTTAGCCAAAGAACTCGTCAAGGGGTTTGCATAATGCCTCGAATAACTTGTCAGCGAAATCATCCCAATATTGGTCAATCTGGTCAAATGAATCATCAACAAAAGGTCTTGGTGATATACCGTAATGGTAAATTGAACCTTGTATCTTGTGCAATGTCTCGTTGTCAGTGGGTATGCCTTTCTCAGCCATCCAAGGCAATAGGTATTCTTCTTTCACCCAATGTCCGGGCTTCATTCCACTCTCGATATAATCAACATAATAGTTTATGAGAACGGTAAATAAACCAATCTCACCCTGAGTGCAGTCCAATTCATTGTAGATATGGCTGTCAACAAGGGTGTTCCGACCTACTTTGTCGTTAACACCCCTCTCTGAAGCCATCATAATACGGAATGCCTCTTTTATCTTTTCCGCAAATTCATCGCAGACACTCCTTAAATCCTCAATGCTCATAATTTAAAGTCAGGTAATTTTGTCTTATCATTGAATACCGCACAACCTATCGCGTCATCGGTGTTATAGATAGGTAGATACTGGTCAAAGTCAAACTCTTTCTCTGGGTCGAAATGCTCGTCAAGGTCACAGAAGTTAATCTCATTCTTGACATTCAATACCAGTGTCACTCTGACACCGCAAGCATCATTGTCAGACCAATGCCTCAATGTCAAAATGTTCCAAGTGACTATGCTCTCAATGCCATCAGCCTCACCCTCTTTAATCATATCCCTTATTTTCGCAATGAAGTTCAACGCGATATCCTCACATAATGACTGCAAGAACTCAACCTTTGGATATTTGTTCAGATTTTCACCCTTTTGAGGTGTCACTACTACATTGAAGTTTATCGTTGCCGGTATGACACCGTTTCTCAATGACGCAACATTCAAAAAAATGGGGTCTTCAAGAAATACCAATGGATGATACTCGTCACCGACACCCATACCTTTTGATATGCGGTCATATTTAAAACCCTTGACAAGTTTATGCTCCTTGCTCAACTTGTAAAATAAATTAACTATATCTAAAATCATCGAATTTTTATTTATAAAGAATTTAAATCTTTATTTCAAAATTATTAGTTATGGCAAAACGAAATAAAAACTATCATGATAGATTAAGCTGCGCCAGAAAAGAACTTATCGGTGGGAGAAGCCGTTATGACTTGTTGGCTGCATTGAGAAACGGAGACGTAAAGTGGTATCCGGGGTCAGAGGATTGCGACAGAGATACTTTGTTGTCGTTTATTGAAGAAGCATATGACAGTTGTCAGTTTGAAACAGAAGTGGAAAGAGACACACAGAAAGCTATGCATCTTGAAAGATATCTGGACTTGTATAGAAAATGCAATGACGCTAATGACAGAACAAATGCAAGACAGATATTAAGTGATATTGCTAGATTGATGGGTCTCAATGCCGCAGAAAAATTAGAAATAACCAGTACCACATACGAGTTGGAATTAGTATGATAGAGGTTAAAGCGAATAGTGACCCTATAACAAATATTCCATACTACCGCCCGTCTGGACAATACTTGCAGAATAAGAAATTGAGGGAGAAGAAACAAAAAAACACAAAGATTATTCCAATCAAACTGAAGTTCACTCCAAAGAAGGGTCAGAAACTTATAATGGAATATGCTAGAAAACCGTCAATCAAGACAATGGTGTTGAACATATTCCGTCAATATGGAAAGAGTTTTGTCTGTCGGTATCTGATATTGTACTGGATGCAGCAGAAGAATGTCACTGTCGGTTATATAACTCAGACTGGTCGTTTGGCGAAAGACATTTATAAGAAATTCACAAATCTGTTCCCAGACGAGTTGATAAAGGCGAAAGACGGCAAGGATTTTATTATTGAGTTGGCTAACGGTTCAAAACTTATATTCTTTTCTGTTGAGCAGACGCACACAATCCGCGGTTTCACATTGGATTATTTAATTTGGGATGAGGTGGCGCATTCGAGGGAATACACACCGGACGGTGAGCATATATATTACAACATTGTCGCGCCGTTAATGGATGCAAAGGGCAAGAAAGAGATATTCATTTCGACACCTAATGGCAAGAGGGGTTTCTTTTACGAAATGGCAATGAAAGCCCAGAACAGTAACGACAAAAGTGTGGTTTATGTTAAAATTGCTGTCAACCAAGACGAGACAAAGACGCAAGAGTGGATTGACGAAAAGATAAAACAGTATCCAGAGAGAGCATTCCGACAAGAATATATGGTAGAGTTTTTGGACGAAGCTGGTTCTTACTTCACTCAATTCAACGATAAATTCACTCTCAATGATTTTGATTGGTCAATAAACCTTTACTGCGGTGTGGATTTCTCATCAGTTGGTGAGGACGACACCGTTGTGACATTTATGAATAAGTCTGGTCAAGCAATACAATATATTATTAGTGGAGATTTGGACTACAAATATAAACAAATAGCGGATTTACTTAAAAGAGTGTCCGGCAAATTGGTGCATTGCTACTTTGAATCTAACTCAATAGGTGAGGTAATGGCAAATGAGATTAAGAAATTATTGCCGTTATCGTTGAGGAACAAAATAGAAATGATATATACAAGTAATTCCAGTAAACAAGACTATATTGAGAGACTTGCACTTGACATACAACAAGGCAATATTTCATTTATGAAAGATAACGAAATATTATATGACCAATTTCAGACGTATGTATGTACTACTTCTAAAACAGGCAAAAAGGTTTTCAATGCAATGGACGGATATCATGACGACTGCATAATTAGTCTTGCACTTGCAAATCTGTGCAGAGTTAAATATATCAACAAAGAAAGCGGAAAAAGTATTATGGTTGTCCGTAGATAATTTGTCTAATTAACTGAAAAATAGTATATATGTTATATGGAAATGTTCAAAGATATTAAAGGTTATGAGGGACTATACCAGATAGGTAGTAATGGAACGGTAAAGTCATTTCACCGAAACAAAGAAAAATTATTAAAATTGAATCCGGTCAAAGACGGTTATTTATGCGTATTTCTATTCAAAAATGGTAAAGGCAAACAACATCAAGTTCACCGACTTGTAGCACAAGCATTTTTGGACAATCCGGACAATTTGCCACAAGTCAACCATAAAAATGAAATAAAGACAGACAACCGCGTTGAAAACCTCGAATGGTGCGACACAAAGTATAATGTCAATTATGGAACGGCAATTCGACGTAGGTCTGAAAAGCGTTTAAATGGCGCACAATCAAAGACTGTTTGTCAATATACTTTGAACGGTGAATTTGTTGCTGAGTATCCGTCAACAAGAGAGGTTGAGAGAAAATTAGGATTTTTTCAAACGGGAATATCAAGTGCTTGTTTAGGAAAAGCAAAAACATATAAAGGTTATAAATGGAAATATAAAACCCCGGAGTGTTAAGTTCCGGGGTTACTTCTTTTTGTAGGGAGACCCTTATCAATGATGTTTAATCTTGTCCATATAATCCCTCTGGGCTTTCTCTGCCACCGCTTTCCTTGACATATAGGTCAAATAACTCAATACGTCCACAATGTTCGCATCCAGCACTTCTTCCAATTTAAGAAACTGGTGGTCAGCCAATGTACTCACTATATGGAACCAGTTGAAGTCTTTGATAAACTTTGTATATTTTGGAGAAATAGGTTCGCCATTGCCTTCGCCCTCAAAGAAATACTTGTGAGCCTCGACAAAAGCAGACCTTTCCTCAAAAAAAAACTGACAATCCCCAAACACTCACTGCAAGGCATACCTCTTAACTTGTCAGCCATTTTCTGATACTCACCGGTATACTTGCCAAATTCCCCATCCTCTTTCAATGGCAACAACAATATAGCCAATAACTCAATGTACTTGTTCTCCGACTTCTCCTGAATTGTCATATCTGCATCAATCCATTGCCTCAGTGAGAACTTATCCGGCTTCGGAACCATATATGTCACACCATCTATCACAATGCTGTTATGAGGCTTTACAATGTCAATGCCGAATATGAATGACGTTGCATCTGACAACTCTGCAAATAAGGTCAATGGCAAATTCAACGCGAAATCATCAGCCTCTCCCATAAGCCTTGACACAACGGTAGCCTGATTCTCCTTGACCTTTCGGAACTTCTCGTACCCCTCTAAGCCACTGGTGTCAGCAAGCCCATCAAATATGCGGCAATACTCGCCAAATGTCAATTCATTGAATGATGCCGGTACCTTATACTCCTTTTCATTTAATTTGAACTGTATCATTACTGTGAAATATTAAATTAATTTAATATTGAACTCAATCATTTTTTCTTTGTGCTTTTTCTCTTTGTTGTTTTCTTTGGTTTGGTTGTGCCGACAATCCTCTTTTCCTCATTCTCAATAACCTCTGTCTCATCTTGTTGAACTTCTTCAACCTCTGGCTCATCCTTGAACTCCTCAACCTTGTGACCCTCATTCAATAAAACGAGGTAGCCCAATTTGGCATAGTTCTTTACGCCCTGAATATACTTTGTCGCGGCACAACTGCGGCAACCCTCTAACTTCTTGTTAGTGCCTTTGAGATAGTTATAAGCGTCAAGCCATTCTTGAACACTGGTGAAACGGTTTGTCTTGTTTACAAATTCCATAGCCCATTTAACCTTTTCAACTGTGTAGTTGTGAACTCTGGAATAACCGATATTAGAATTGTTTACTCTCATATTATGTTATTTAAAATATTATTTTATATGATATAATTATAAAGATTTCTCACTATATATGTGCATATATGCCAGCACCCCACTTGTTATCAATCCCCATAACAAGAACCAAGGAGACCATATGTATGCAAGCAGAATGTTTATAATCAAATTCATCCAGAATGAACAACATTTGGAACATACGAATGGATATATGTTGAAACTCTCCAACACCAATATCCAACTCTGGAACACCGGTGTGAAGAATATTGTGAAAAACATTGTCAACAATATTACAATGAATTGAAATAAATCAGGTATTATCATAAATCTTCTTTTTATATTCGTTTATCTTATCGTCATTTCTTACAAAACTTTTCAACTTCTGGATAATGGACACTACAATGCCCTGACTCAATCCGGTAATCTCACTCAACTTTCTGTAACTTATCCTTCCCTTTCCGCATTTCAGTCTGAAATATATAACGAACAGACTTACCTCGAACTCGTCAAAAAACTCACTCAACCTCCGCTCCATAAATTTGAAAAACAACTCCATCGCTTCATACTGACCCTCGTCATATTCGGTGTCAAAAGCGTCAATGCTCTCAACTGGCACCACTGTGCCAGCACTCTTAATCTTTCTCTGCTTGTTCTGCGTCTGAATATAGTTGAATTTGAAAGCCATAAAGAAATACATCCTTATGTCATCAATGTTCCTTCCCCTCTCAATAGCGTCATGAACCTTTATGACTGTGCTGGAATATACATCATCAAACAACTCGTCATCATATGTTATGTTCTTTCTCAATTCATATTTAATGGTAGCGTCATTCTTGCTTAAATATTCGTAGAAATCATCTATACTTGTCATATAACCCCTCAATATTCGACTTTATCATTCCCAAATCCATATCACCCTGAAACTGACCTACCATTCGTCCACACTCATCATAAACAATTGTCAACGGCAAACCGGTGAAATCATATCCGCTTAAATCCGCATCCTCACTGTCAATGTCAATGAAACGGGTCTCTAATCCCATAATGTCAGCGACCTGCAATACCTTTGGTCTATATGCTAAACAGCAACCGCAATCCTCACTTGTCAATATAGTCAATAATCCATTCATAATATCTCTTTCTAATAAATATATGCTTATTCTCAAAAATCGTCAATAAATGTAAAAAATTGACAAAAAATTAAATAAAAAAAAGGTGCATCTGTTAACTGACACACCTTGTGGATATATGTGTATTGTGGAGAGTTCGTTATTGTTTCAATCCTCTAATGCTCTCTCGTCACCAGTCTGTACATATTCTCTTATCTCATCCTTCATCTTCTTTGCAGAGGCTGTGAAATAACCGGAAATGCCGAACACTGACGCAGCGTAAATCAACGCTTGACCTAATACCCATAAAACAGAGTTGGCTATCTCACCCAATGGCTCGACAATGAAACCTGCCAATGTCATTCCCCATCCAAGAATGAATGCTGCAACGGCAGTGCCAACCGCAATCTTGTCCTTTACGGACAGCTTTTTCTTGTTTGACATCTTTATACTTCTTTTATGATAAAGATAAATCAGAATAAATATTTACCCTACTAAAATTAAGGGGAGCGTTTCACCCCACTCCCCAACACCGGTCATTAGCGAAATTCCCAAAAACTATGTAAACGGCGCAATATATCCTTTATTTCAATTAACTTGATGCGAATCACACATTAATGTGTGGTGAGTCTACTTTTAAACTCTCTCCACTTGTCACTATGATTGAATCTGTCAGTCTTAGTCCCATCCTCATTATATATCCTTCCGTCATTCCAACCTATAATTCCCGGACACAACTTGCCTGATATATCGTAGTGTCTAACAACTCTATCAATAGGTATGGTATATTTCTGCATCAATATCTTAGCCAATTTAACCGCATTACTTAATGCTTCTTCAGTATAGTACCAACCAGAATGATTGGGCTTGCTTGCGCTTGTTCCCTTCTTCAATGTTGAACAAATTTCAATTGAAATGGTATTTGAATTTCTTCCGTCAGTACATTTGACACCAGCAGCCTTTTTGTCACCAACAGCCCAGCAATAATAATTCCTTGGGTCAGGGTTGAATTGAATCATATCCTTATCATCTACACCGAAATCAGCCGAAGCCCTGTGTGTTTTCTCCCAGCTTGACTTCATACCCTTTGCTCTGCCTGGTGCTGAACTTCCACCTGCGGTGTAGTGGATTGCCAAGTATTTGATTGTCCTATTTGGAGATTTGGACACACAACAATTGAGTGGCGCATATATTACTGAGGGGTCAACGCACTTTGAATTTGTTGATATGTCATTAACACCAAGTGCAGCCCAGGTTTTATCACCCACAATGCCGTCAACCACAAGGTTGTGTTCTCTCTGGAAACTCATAACGGCAGACTCAGTGTCATCACCGAATATGCTGTCACTTGTTATGTTCAATTTACTCTGTAATAGTTTTACCTCTTCTCCCTTGTCACCTTTTCTTAATGTTTTCATTTATTTAACTTGCTTTTATGATAAAGATTTCACAAGTTTCTCATAAAAAACTTGCTCATCGTAAACAGATTTATTACCTTTGCACTAACCTTTAAGGACACACTTATGCTAATAAGTGTCCTAATAAGTGTTCTGAAACAAGTTTAAATGAGTTTAAGTAATTGATGTATAAATGATTATAATTATTAATTACTATCTTTGAACATAAGACAGCAAATTATTTTAAGACAATTTAATTTTAATTAATATTTTAACTAATATATTATAAATCAATTAGTTGATATATAATTAAGAAAATGGTGGTCTTGATGGTGGCTGTCTTTTTTTATATATTTGCGGTGTTTAATAAGTGTCCTAAAAAGTGTCTCACCTTTTAATAGTTTGAATTATGGCAAGAACAACTGCACCAACGATTAATTTAGTTATGATTAAGACAAAGACCAACAATGCCGGTGAGCATCCCATTGTTGTCCGTATCCAGTGGAAAGGTCGAAGGGAGAAGTCAACCGGTGTGTGGCTGAAAGAAGCAAATTGGAATGAAAAGACTCAAAGAGTGGTCAAAAGAAAAGACGCTAATTCTATTAATTTGGAATTGTTCCAAATAATCAATGAATATCAAACTCGTTGTAAAGTATTGATTGATAGTGGATTATCTTTCAAAATTGATGATTTACTATCGAAAAGTTCAACTAATACTTTAACTTTTGTTCATAACATATTGAATTACAAAGACTTAATGGACAAATATATTAATGAGCATCATCTTGCGCCTTCTACTTGCAGGTTGCACAACTCTTCATATAACGCTTTATGTGCATATGGTATTGTCAACATTGACAGAATGGATGGCGCGTATTTTCGCTCATTTGGTGAATATCTCAAGAATAAGAGGGGATTAAAGGATGGGAGTATTATTCAGATTATGGCTTATATTGGAACTGTGTTGCGTTGGGGTATTGATGAGGATTTGATTGGCAGTAGTTACAAATACCCTTTCAAGAAGTTCAAATTCTGGAGGAAGTACAATGACAGTGTGCAGAAGTTGGGTGCCAGTGAGAAGTTGGTTGTTGCTATGATTAATGATGTAGTGACAATGGCTACTGAAAGACCGGATGAGTTCAAGAGGTTGTTATTGTGCAAG
>AUXO016043695.1_pt1 | contig 16174 bp, 12 predicted proteins | sample 768731 | NCBI WGS metagenome assembly AUXO01 (sample SAMN02715735, study PRJNA202380) | gut metagenome | biome: sheep rumen | host: Ovis aries | place: New Zealand: Palmerston North
TATTATGATGCTTCAGTGGATACACCATCGAAGCATCCTTTTTACTATGCCGGACTTTATTATCTGCAGGAACCAAGTGCATGTCTGCCTGCTGCATCACTTCCTATTGACCCGGGAGATAAGGTTCTTGATCTTTGCGCTGCACCTGGCGGCAAATCCACAGAACTTGGAGCAAAACTGGGTGGGACAGGTCTTCTTGTTTCAAATGATATAAGTGCTTCAAGATTAAAGGCCCTTCAGAAAAACATAGAAGTTTTCGGTATAAAGAATTCTATAATTACATGCGAAACACCGGAAAATCTATCGCATGTTTTCGAAGCATATTTTGATAAGATTCTTATAGATGCACCATGTTCAGGTGAGGGTATGTTCAGAAAGTCTCATGCCATGGTTACTGCGTGGGAGCAAAATGGAAATGATAAGTTTATAGGAATTCAGCGTTCCATCCTGAAGGAAGCGGTAAAAATGCTTAAGCCCGGAGGAAGCATCCTGTATTCTACATGTACATTTGATCCGGGAGAGGATGAAAAACAGGTTCTTTATCTGAAGGAACTTGATCCAAGTCTCAAAATAGAACAAATGAACGCATATGATGGTTTTGTGCCGGGAAATCCTGAGTGGGCTGAATCTGATGATCTGGATCTAAAAAAGACCTATCATCTGTTTCCTCATAAAATAAAAGGTGAGGGACATTATACAGCACTTCTTAAGTCATATGAGGAAGAAGCCAGATATGCCACTTGTGGCCAGTACCATATAAACAGATATAAGGGTAATGTCCCTGAGATAGAAGAGTTTCTGTCACATGTTAAGCTTTCGGATAATTCCTGTTTGGAATTCAGAAATAATAAACTATTTCTTGTTCCTGCTGAATCTCCTGAACTAAATGGAATGCGTATTATGAGAAGGGGAGTTTATCTGGGAGAGCTTAAAAAGAACAGGTTTGAGCCCAGTCAGTCCTTTGCTATGATACTAGGTAAGGAAAGCTTTGATAATACTGTTTCGTTTACTCCTGATGATATCCGTACAGGCAAATATCTAAAGGGTGAAACTCTCGATTTAAGTGAGGAAACAGGATTAAGTGCCGGATGGGTTCTGGTTATGGTAGACAGATTTCCTCTTGGATTTGGAAAACTGACTAACGGTACACTAAAGAACAAATACCTGCCCGGCTGGAGAATGATATGAAAAACACCAAGAAAAGAAATTATTCAAAAGGAAATTACGGACATTCAAAGCATTATAGAAATAAGAGACTCATAATGGCACTTTTCATTTTGATTCTTATCGTCTCTGATGTTGTATTCAGTATCATGGTTTTTCATACGAGAAAGACCTTATTTGTGATTGTCGCATGTGTCCTTTCAATTCCATTTGCAAGAAATGTAATTGATGTTTTTATGTCTCTTAAGGCAAAACCTCTATCCACGGAAGAATACGAAAAAACAGTAAAGCTTTCCAAGGAAACCGAGGTTCAGCTTCTTTATGATATCACTGTGACTGAGAGTGATGGAGTCGTATATATACCATGTCTTACTGTATATAATAACAGTATCATATGCTACACACCTGACGAGAAGGAAGTCAAAAAGAGAGAGAAGATAAAGAAGTATATAAGTGAAGTAAATGATTTTTCCAAAACAAATTATCGTATATTTGTTACAGAAAAGTATTCTACCTTCAGTAAAGAGCTGAAGAAGCTTCATGAGCCAGATAAAACTACCCAAAAAACTGATAAAAAAGTTACAGATAATCTGCTTAGTATGGGATTTTAAAGCATGAAAGAGATTATAATCACTAAAAATGAAGATGGATATAAGCTGAGAAAAGTTCTGTCTAATTATCTCAGCAGTGCTCCGGCTTCCTTTATCTACAAGATGCTTCGAAAGAAGAATATAGTACTTAATGATAAGAAAGCGGATTCAGATGTAAAGTTAAAAACCGGAGACAGTATCAAGCTTTATCTAAGTGATGATACTATAGAAAAGTTTTCAAAAAAATCGGAAGGTGACTTAGATCATTCAAGTATGTATTTTGATCCGGATATTATATATGAGGATGATGATTTTCTGTTCTGTTTTAAGCCGATAAATATGCTGTCACAGAAGGCAAAACCTGAGGATTATTCCATAAATGAGATCATTATTGATTATCTGAAGAAAAACGGTTCAGTAACAGATGAGTCTCTCAGAACCTTTAAGCCCTCCGTATGTAACAGACTTGACAGAAACACAAGCGGAATAATAGTAGCAGGAAAAACCTCTCATGGCTCCAGATATCTGTCTGAAGTAATCAGAGACAGAAGTATAAAAAAGTTTTATATAGCTGTAGTAGCTGGAAAATGTGATATAGAGGGAGAAAGCACCGCTTATCTATCGAAGGATCCTAAGAATAACAAGGTTATGATCAAGAATTCTCCTGAAAAGGGCTATCTGGAGATAAGAACTCGCACTAAAAAGCTTTGCTACAATCAGGAAGAAGATATAACGCTTCTTAAAATAGAGCTTATTACCGGAAAGAGTCATCAGATCAGAGCTCATCTATCTCATATGGGATATCCGATAATAGGTGATATTAAATACGGTGACAGAAGTGTAAACAGTAGGTTTAAACAGAAGGTGGGATTAAATAATCAGTTGCTTACTGCATATGAGGTAGTATTTCCGGATGGAGATGAGACTATATCCGGTAAAACATATTGCGCAGATATACCTGATATCTATAAGAAGCTTTTTAGGAGTTATGTATGGCAACCTGGAAAAACAGAGGACTGAGAGGTTCGGCCTTTGAGACTCTTATAAATAATACAAATGAATATTACAGAAAAAAAGGCCTGGCGTTGGTGCAGAAAATTCCTACACCTATAGTTCCTCTCAAGTTTGATAATGAGAAGAGGCTTATTACAGAAGCCTATTTTGAGAAGGATTCTACTGTTGACTATATAGGCGTTGTGCAGGAAATTCCCATATGCTTTGATGCAAAGGAATGTGCTACGGATACATTTTCTATGCAGAATATCCATGAACACCAGTATGAATTTATGTCTGATTTTGAAAAACAGGGTGGTGTTGCATTTCTGCTTATTCTTTTTACTGACAGAAATGATATCTATTATATGAGATTTAGTGAGTTAAAGACTTATCATGAAAGAATAAAAGAAGGTCACGCCAAGAATTTTAAATATATAGAACTGGAAGATGATTTCTTCCTTAAACCCAATGGACCTGCTATGGTTCCTTATCTTGAGGGACTAAACAGAGATCTGGAAGAACGTTAAGCGGAGGTAAAGTATGTTTGATTTTTACAGAGTAGCAGCCTGTGTGCCCGAGGTTTCTGTCGGAAATACAGAGTTTAATAAAGAAAAAATAATGGAGAAGCTGAAGGAAGCATATGGTTATAAGGCTTCTTATATAGCTCTCCCTGAGCTTGCTACAACTGGCTATAGCTGTCAGGATCTATTCTTTCAGGATGCACTTATCAAGGCTTCTAATAAAACTTTGTCCGATATAATCGAATCTACTAAGGGAAGAAGCGAGATTATCATAATAGGTGCACCGCTTCAGCTGAGAAACAAGCTTTATAATACAGCATATGTAATAAGAGATTCTAAAGTTCTCGGAATCGCTGTTAAGACCATGATTCCAAACTATCATGAATTTTACGAGAAGAGATGGTTTGTTTCTGCAAACGAGCTTGAGATAAGTTCAGTTGATGTAAAGGATCTTGGACTTAGTCTCACAGATATGGATTATACGGTTCCTATTGGAAATAATCTCGTTTTTGAAGATACCGGCTCAGTTTCCTTCGGAGTAGAGATATGTGAGGATCTGTGGTCACCTATACCACCATCAAACACTCTGGCACTAGCTGGTGCTGAAATCATATTCAACATATCTGCCAGCAATGAGACTATAGCAAAGAGAGAATACAGAAAGAATCTCGTAAAACATCAGTCAGCCTCATGCCTGGGTGACTATCTATATGTATCTGCAGGTTCAAGCGAATCTACTCAGGATCTTATATTCTCAGGTCATAGTATATTGGCGCAGAATGGTGCTCTTATAAATGAGAATAGAGATTTTATCGCAGATGATTATCTGATGATTGCCGACATTGATATAGAGAAGATCAGATATGACAGAAAGCTTTCGACTACATTTGCTGATTCCTGTCTGATGTTCAAGGAAAAAATTGCTCAGGTTAACAGAGTCAGACTTCCTTACCAGAGCGTTCCAGAATCTGATGGAGAATATATAAATGCTCCAAAGCATCCGTTTATTCCTAAATCAAAGGATAAGAGAATAAAGAGATGTAACGAGATCTTCGATATGCAGGTAAGCGGACTGGTTAAAAGGCTGAAAATAACCGGCTCAAGACCTGTTGTTGGTGTATCTGGAGGAATGGATTCAACACTTGCACTTCTTGTTTCTGCAAAGGCTCTTAAGAAGATGAAGAGAGATAGTTCTGATCTGATAGCCATAACTATGCCGGCTTTTGGAACAACTGACAGAACTTATAATAATTCGCTGGAGCTCATCAGGGCTCTTGGTGCAGAACCGATAATAATCGATATAAAGGAGTCCTGCGTTCAGCATCTGAAGGATATCGGTCACGACATAGAAAATAAGGATATTACTTATGAGAATACTCAAGCTCGTGAGAGAACTCAGGTTCTTATGGACTATGCAAATGCAAATAATGGTCTGGTTGTAGGTACCGGAGATCTGTCTGAGTTGGCACTTGGATGGTGTACTTATAACGGTGATCAGATGAGTATGTACGGGGTAAACGGAAGTATACCCAAAACTCTGGTCAGATGGATGATTGACTCAGTTGTTGAAAATAGTATATTTCCTGCAGCATCTAATGTTCTGAGAGATATTCTGGATACTCCGATCAGTCCTGAGCTTCTCCCTCCGGATGAAAATGGAAATATAGTTCAGAAAACCGAGTCTAGTGTTGGACCTTATGAGCTCCATGATTTCTTTATCTATAACAGCTTACGTTATGGATTCAGACCATCCAAGGTGTTCTATCTGGCTAAGAAGGCCTTTAAGGATGATTATTCTGATGAAGAGATTAAAAAGTGGATAACACTTTATTACAGAAGATTCTTCAATCAGCAGTTCAAGAGGAGCTGTATGCCGGATGGAGTTAAGGTTGGTAGTGTTTCATTATCTCCAAGAGGAGATCTCAGAATGCCAAGTGATGCATCGGCTGCGATATGGATGAATGAATTAGAAAATTTATAATAAAAGGTTATATAAAATGAATGATAAACTTGAATATGAGTTAAATGAAGATATACAGGCTGTAGCTCCAATAGAGGAACCTGCCAGACAGGAATATTTCATGAATAAATGTCATGAGATAATAGAGCAATTTATAATTGATAATGGCAGAGCTCCGGGGTTTCATGTGGCAACCTTCGGCTGTCAGATGAATGCCCATGATTCAGAAAAGCTTGTCGGTATCCTGGAGAAAATCGGCTATAAAGAGGTTGAGGATGAGGATAAGGCTGATTTCGTTATATTTAATACCTGTACTGTAAGAGAAAATGCAAATCAGAAACTTTATGGTCATCTGGGTTCTCTTAAGAAGCGTAAGCAGAGTAATAAGGACATGCTTATCGGTATATGTGGTTGTATGATGCAGCAGCCGGAAACTGTTGATGTCATTAGAAATAAGTACGCATTTGTAGATATGGTTTTTGGTACATTTAATTTCTACAAGCTTGCTGAGCTTCTATATAAGAGACTTTCAGGTTCTGAGAGACAGATTATAGAAGTTCTGGCTAAGCCTGAGCTGAATGTTGAGAATCTGCCTGAACGAAGAAAATACAGCTTCAAATCAGGTGTGAATATTATGTATGGCTGCAATAATTTCTGTACCTATTGCATAGTTCCATATGTAAGAGGCAGGGAGAGAAGCCGTACACCGGAGGATATTCTTTGTGAGACAAGAAGACTTGTTTCTGACGGCTGTGTTGAGATAATGCTTCTTGGCCAAAATGTAAACTCATATGGCATAAACTTTCTGGAGGAGAGTGAGATAATAAAAGAAAATCCTGATTATGATTTTCCTGATCTACTTGAGGATGTCTGTCGTATAGACGGACTGAAAAGAGTCAGGTTTATGACCAGTCATCCGAAGGATCTTTCTGACAAGCTTATCGATGTAATAGCAAGAAATCCTAAGGTTGCCAGACATATACATCTGCCGGTTCAGTCCGGATCATCGTCTATACTTAAGGCCATGAATCGTCGATATACTAAGGAGGATTATATGGCTCTTGTAGATAAAATAAGAGCTAAACTTCCGGATGTTTCTCTTACTACAGATATTATGGTCGGTTTCCCGGGAGAAACAGATGAGGATATTCAGGATACGATTGATGTTATAAAGTATGCTAAGTATGATCAGGCATTTACATTTATCTATTCTATAAGAACAGGTACACCTGCAGCAAAAATGGAGCAGACCGATCCGAAGCTTGTTAATGAGAGATTTAACAGGGTACTTGAGGTTGTAAGAGATAGCTGTACTGAGGTTTCCGGAAGATTTGAAGGCGAGACCAAGGAAGTACTTGTTGAATGCCTGAATGACCATATGGAGGGATATGTTACAGGAAGAATGGATAATAACATTCTTGTACATTTTCCGGGAGATGAAAGTCTCATAGGAAGTTTTGTAAATGTTAAACTAAACGAAGCAAAAGGGTTCTACTATATGGGGGAATCCATTAAAAATCAGTAACCGGGAGTTATAGATGAATTCTAAGGAAATAGACAGAAGTAAGCTGTCGCCAATGATGCAGCATTATTTAAAAACGAAGGACGAACACCCTGACTGTGTACTTTTCTACAGGCTGGGTGATTTCTATGAAATGTTTTTTGAAGATGCACTTGATATATCAAAGGAGCTTGAGCTGACGCTCACAGGAAAAGACTGCGGCATGGAAGAAAGAGCGCCTATGTGCGGTATTCCATATCATGCTGCTGAGGTGTATATAGGAAAGCTTATTGAAAAGGGATTCAAGGTCGCCATATGCGAACAGGTTCAGGATCCGAAACTGGCAAAGGGACTTGTCGAGAGAAAGGTTATCCGTATAGTTACTCCGGGAACCAGCATGGGAGATTCAAACCTCTCAGAGGACAAGAATAATTACATAATGTGCTTTTCAGTTCTCGCAAAAGCTGAAAAAAAGGGTGGCATGGTATATGGAATAGCTGTTTCGGATATATCAACCGGAGAATTCATGGCAACGACTGTTTCTGAGACTGATAAGATCATAGATGAAATTATCAAGTATCAGCCTAAGGAGATTTTATACAGTGAAAATACACCTTTAGTTAACGATAATGAATTTATGTTAACTTTTACTGATGTTTGTACTAAATATCAGATAACAAAGAGTCCGCTCAAAGAATATTTCTTTAATCCGGATACTTCAAAAAGTTCGATTGAAAAGCAGTTCAAGGTTTCAGGATTAGAAGGACTCGGACTTAAGGATATTCCGGAAACCACTATCTCCATCGGAGCACTTCTTCAGTATCTGTATGATACACAGATGAGTTCACTTGGTCAGATAAATAATCTGAAGCTTTATTACGCAAATGAATATATGATTCTTGATTCCTCAACAAAGAGAAATCTGGAGCTTACGGAAACCATGAGAGATGGATCGAAGAGAGGATCTCTTCTCTGGGTTCTTGACAAGACCAAAACAGCTATGGGAGCCAGAATGCTCCGTGGTTTTGTTGAGATGCCTCTTATGAATAAATCTGTAATTGAAGATCGTCTTGATGCTATAGATTCTCTGAATGTAAATGTAATATCCAGAGATGAGATGAGAGAATACCTGAGCTCCATATACGATATGGAGCGTCTTATGACACGTATATCTATGAAGACAGCTAATCCCAGAGACCTTCTGAGCTTTAAATCATCACTTGCATATCTGCCATATATCAAGAATCTTATTGGTGAGATGAGTGGTAGACTTTTTTCTGAGATGCATGATAGCTTTGATACTTTGCAGGATATATATGAGCTTCTAGAGAGAGCTATAGACGAAGACGCGCCTATTACTGTAAGAGAAGGCGGTATCTTCAAAACCGGATATAATGAGCATATTGATAATTACAGAGATAAAAAGCTTAATTCCAAAACCTTTCTCTCAGAGCTAGAGGATAGGGAGCGAGAGAAAACAGGAATCAAAAATCTGAGAATTAAGTTTAACCGTGTATTTGGTTACTTCCTCGAGGTTACAAATTCTTATAAATCACTTGTTCCAGACTACTTTATCAGAAAGCAGACTCTGACAAATGCAGAGAGATTTACTACTGATGAGCTGTCTATACTATCAAGTGACATACTTAGTGCTGAAGAAAATCTCTACGGACTGGAATATGATGAGTTTGTAAAGCTGAGAGAGACTCTTGCTCTTGAAACCGCAAGAGTACAGAAAACAGCTGAATATATAGCTCTTACTGATGTTATGGCGTCACTTTCATACATTTCCATGAGGAATAATTATGTAAGACCGGCCATAACAGATAATGGTGTTATCGATATAACAGGAGGACGTCATCCGGTTATCGAGCAGATGCTTAGAACTGATGACTTCATACCAAATGATACATATCTTGATGATCAGGCCAATCGAATCATGATCATCACAGGTCCAAATATGGCCGGTAAATCAACCTATATGAGGCAGACAGCCCTTATATGTCTGATGGCTCAGATTGGATCCTTTGTACCTGCTGAAAGCGCCAGCATATCCATATCCGACCGTATCTTTACAAGGGTTGGTGCAAGCGATGATCTGTCGCAGGGACAGTCAACCTTTATGGTTGAGATGAGTGAGGTCGCTAACATACTAAGAAATGCAACCTCCGATTCACTTATCATTATGGATGAGATAGGTCGTGGAACCTCAACCTTTGACGGTCTTTCAATTGCATGGGCAGTAGTAGAGTACATAGCAGATAAGGATGCAATAGGCGCTAAGACTCTGTTTGCAACGCATTATCATGAGTTGACTGACCTTGAGGACAAGCTTTCCTCAGTAAATAATTATTCAATAGCCATTAAGCATGACGGCAGTTCTCTTGTGTTTTTAAGGAAAATCATAAGAGGAGGAGCTGACAGATCCTACGGAATTGAAGTTGCTGAGCTTGCCGGCGTACCTTCTGTAGTAACAGAACGAGCTAAAGAAATAGCCACATATCTGGCAGAAGAAGATATAACCGGTAAAGCAAGAGACATAAAAGTTGTCACCACACATAAAGAAGCTTCGTCGAAAAACGATTCCTCAGGTCAGCTAAGTCTCTTTGCAACACCTAAGGAAATGAGCATAACTAATGAAATTAAAAGCTTAGATACTGATAATATGACTCCTGTCAAAGCTCTTCTTTATTTACAAGAGATCAAAAACCGACTTAAATAATCATCTGAACAGACCCGAAACGGTCTCGAAATGTGTTTTCAAACTGATTTTTAACATCTGACTTGCACAATTATTTATGAGTTATATATTCGATTTATATAAAGGATAGATATAAAGGATAGATAGACATGATTAAAGTACTGGATCAACATACGATAGACAAAATAGCAGCCGGAGAGGTTATAGAACGCCCGGCTTCTGTTGTTAAAGAACTTGTGGAAAACTCTATAGATGCCGGAGCAACAAGAATCACTGTTGAGATAAACGATGGAGGAACAACTCTTATTCGTGTAACTGATAACGGAAGCGGCATAGAGGCAGATGATGTCAGAAAAGCATATTTCAGCCATGCTACGAGTAAGCTCGATAACGTTGACGATCTTTTAAACATTTCTTCACTTGGTTTCAGAGGTGAGGCGCTTTCAACTATAGCGGCTGTTTCACAGGTTGAGATGATAACCAAGACTCATGATGCTATGTCTGGTATCAGATATGAGATTCATGGTGGAAAGGAAGTAGAATTTAAAGAAATAGGTGCTCCTGATGGAACAACGATAATTTCCAGAAATCTGTTTTTCAATACACCGGCCAGACTTAAGTTTCTGAAAACCAATATGACCGAGGGTTCATATATAAATGATCTGATGTCTCATATAGCACTTGCCAATCCTGATGTTGCAGTAAAGCTTATTTCTAACGGTAAGGTCATCATCGATACCCAGGGCGACGGACGTTTGAAGGAGACCATATATAGTCTTTACGGAAGGGATATAACTAAAGGTCTTATCGAGGCAGATTACAAGGATGATCAGATAAAGGTCTATGGATATATCGGTAAACCATTTCTGTCAAAGGGAAACAGAAGCTTTGAGAACTATTTTGTTAATAAGCGTTATATAAAAAATGCAGTTGTAAATCGTGCAATAGAAGAAGCTTATAAAACCTATATCATGCAGCATAAATTCCCATATACAGCGCTTTTTATTGAGGTGCCGACATATATGGTGGATGTAAATGTACATCCTGCAAAAAGAGAGTTCAGGTTCGATGATGAAAAGGCTTTGTTCCACGCAGTATTTCATGCTGTAAGAGATGCTCTTGATAAGAAGGAAATGATTCCTGATGCGGAGGTTGATTATAAGCCAACACAGAAGATATATGAGCCTGTAAAAAAGGTCGAGAATAAAAATTATGCAGAGGTAAGAAATGTTACCGAGCCGGAGGTTAGAGAATCAGCACCATCATATACTGCGACACCTGCTGCTAGACCTGCTACGACACATGAGTCTACATCTTTCTCTACACCTGAATCTACATCTGTATCTACACCTGTTTCTTCACCTGTAGTAAAGCCGGAAGCAGAAGCACCAATAGAAACAAACAGCTTCTCTATTCTTGAGAGTCTGCTTCCAAAGGAGTACAGAGAGAAGCTTAAGGACAGCGTTGATAATATTAAGTATGAACAGGCTGAATTATCTGAAACGGGCTACCTGGCTGAGGAAGCTAAAGGACATCATAAAATAGTTGGTCAGGTTTTTGATACCTATTGGATTACTGAATATGATGGAGTTATGTTTCTGATGGATCAACATGCAGCTCATGAGAAGGTTAATTACGAGAGATTTCTAGCTGAATTCAAGGAGAGAAAGATACATTCACAGAATATTTTCCCTTCACTTATTATAAATCTGTCTGGTAGAGAGAAGCAGGCTGCGATGGAACATCTTGATTATCTGAAAAAAACCGGTTTTGAGGTTGAGGATTATGGTGGAAATGATGTTAAGCTTTCAGCACTTCCTGCTAATCTTATAGGTCTCGACGGAAAGGATGTTTTTACAGAGCTTGTCGCTTATCTGGCTGATGATGTCACCGGACTTACAGAGGATATATTTGTAAGAAAGCTTGCAAGTATGGGATGTAAGGCTGCGATTAAAGGAAATCAAAAGATAACAGAGGAAGAAGTTATTGAGCTTATCGAAAAGCTGATGAAGCTTGATAATCCTTATACTTGTCCTCATGGAAGACCTACTATCATTAAAATGACGAAAGAAGAGCTGGACAAGAAATTCAAAAGAATTGTCGAATAACGATACATCATACATATAATTTAGTATAAGAGGATATCCATAAATTGAATGCTTCGGATAAAACTGATAAAAATAAACTGATTATACTTACGGGACCAACTGCCGTTGGAAAAACTGATTTGTCCATTAAGCTTGCTAAAGCGATAGATGGCGAGATCATTTCTGCTGATTCAGCTCAGGTATATAAGGGACTGGATATAGGCAGTGCAAAGGTGACAGAAGATGAGATGCAGGGGGTTAAGCATCATTTGATAGATGTATATGAGCCTGACTTTTCTTTTGATGTAACAGTTTTCCAAAGTGATGCAAAAAGAATTGTAAATGAGATATACAGCCGCGGTCACATACCTATTGTTGTCGGCGGCACCGGATTCTATATCCAGGCGCTTATTTACGATATAGCTTTTGATGGCGATAATAAAGAAGATGCGTCCGATAGAAGCTACCGTGATATGCTTGAGAAATATGTAGAAGAAACAGGAAATATAGATAAGTTATATGATGAGCTTACTAATGTCGATCCTGTTTCTGCCAAAATGATACATAAAAATAATGTACGTAAGGTCATAAGGGCTCTTGAGTTTTATCATATTCATAAAACACCTATATCCGAGCATAATCGGGCAGAACGAAGTAAGGAGTCAGCATATGACAGCTATTACTTTGTTCTAACTATGAATAGGGACAAGTTATATCAGAGAATAAACAAAAGAGTAGATATCATGAGAGATGGTGGACTCCTTGATGAGGTTATCAACCTTAAGAAAAGAGGAGTAAACAGCAGTATGACATCCATGCAGGCAATAGGCTATAAAGAGATATTGGAAGCTCTGAATATTATAGAAGAGCAAAATATAGAGACAGATTCAGAAGAATATGCTAGAATCATCAACGCTGCATTTGAAAAAATAAAGCTGAACACCAGACATTTTGCTAAGAGGCAGCTTACATGGTTCAGAAGAGAAAGAGATGTTATCTGGCTGGACAAGGATACCTATTCAGATAATTATCAGCTTGATTCTGAAAAAACAGATGAAAGGATTCTTGAATATATAAAGGAAAAGATATGTTAAGTCTAAAGGATTATTATGAGAAATGCGGAATATCAGAAAAGGTTTATGATTACTGCAGTGAAATTGAAGAAAAACTAAAGGACAGATATGATGCCATAGACAAGGTAGCAGAGTTTAACCAGCTTAAGGTACAGCAGGCTATGGCTAAGTGTCGACTGGCTGAGGAGCATCTGAAGGGTACAACCGGCTATGGCTATAATGATTCCGGACGAGATACTCTCGAGAAGATATATGCAGAGGTTTTTCATACTGAGGATGCGCTCGTCAGACAACAGATAACCTGTGGAACACATGCACTTACAATTGCACTTGCAGGAAATCTTCGTCCGGGTGATGAGATACTTTCAGTAGCAGGTTCTGTCTATGACACTCTACAGGGGGTTATTGGTGTAAGACCTGAAAAGGGCAGTCTAGCCGAGTTTGGGATAACCTATAATCAGGTTGATCTTAAAGAAGATGGATCATGGGATTTTGATGGTATAAGAGAGGCTATTAACGATAAAACCAGACTTATTGAGATACAGCGATCAAAGGGTTACGATACCAGACCATCACTTTCTGTTGAAGCTATAGGTGAGGTTATAAGCTTTATCAGAAAGATAGAAGAGGAAAGGAATAAGAAAATAATTATCATGGTAGATAACTGCTATGGTGAATTCGTAGAAACTAATGAGCCATCTGATGTAGGTGCAGACATGGTAGTCGGTTCACTTATCAAGAACATCGGCGGAGGTCTGGCTCCGATAGGGGGCTATATATGTGGAACTCATGAATGTATAGAAAACTGTGCCGCAAGACTTATTACACCGGGCATAGGAAAAGAAGTGGGTGCATCTCTTGGAGTTACTATGCAGATGGCGCAGGGACTTTTCCTTGCACCTGTTGTAACAGCTGCGGCTCTTAAAGGAGCTATATTTGCAGCAAATGTATATGAAGGACTTGGATTTAAAGCTATTCCTGATAAGGATGAAGACAGATATGATATCATAGAATCAGTAGTGCTTGGTAAGCCTGAGCTTATAGAAGCCTTCTGCGAAGGTATACAATCGGCAGCTCCGGTAGACAGCTATGTTAAACCTGTACCATGGGCTATGCCGGGATATGACTGTGATGTCATAATGGCTGCAGGTGCATTTGTATCCGGAGCATCTATAGAGCTTTCAGCTGATGCACCTATAAAAGAGCCTTATGCGGTATATTTCCAGGGTGGACTTACATACCCACACGCTAAGCTCGGTATTATGATGTCTCTACAGAAAATAGTAGATAAAAAACTCATATTATGGTAAACTAGCCATATCTATGACATTTATTCCTTCCACGCGTTTAGGTAGAACGGAGGATAAATGAACAGAACCCGAATAGCCGATATGGTTGACCATGAAAAACCTATCGAAAAACTAAAAGAACATGGTGCCCAGTGTTTGTCAGATGCAGAGCTTCTGGCCATTATACTACGCACCGGAACAAAAGAAGTAAGTGTCATTGAGCTTGCACAGAGGATACTTAATGATCATCCTATGCATAAAGGTCTATATGGACTGAATTACAGACATATAAATGACTTGATGCAGATACAGGGGATTGGTCTAACAAAAGCAAGTCAGATTATGGCATTAACAGAAATATCCCGCAGAATGTCATCAGAACATAAGAAGAAGGAGATATGCTTCAATGATTCTGATACTGTTGCGGATTATTTTATGGAACAACTCAGATTTCTGACAAAAGAGAGAGTATATGCTGTTTTTACTTCAAGCAGTAATGAGTATATGCACAGTGTTCTGCTTTCTGAGGGAAGTATCAACAGAAGTATATTATCACCCAGAGAGCTTTTTAAAGAAGCATTTATGGCAAATGCAGCTGCTGTGATACTTGTGCATAATCATCCGTCAGGAGACCCGACTCCCAGCGAGATGGATATATTAATATCAAAGGATATAAAAAGTGTTGGCAAGACTCTGGGTGTCCCTCTTCTGGATCATATAATAATAGGAGACGGCATATATTCCAGTCTGTCATCATTGGAACTGATATAAAACATTTTAAAGAACAGGTGAGATATGAAAAGTGATAGAAAAAAAGATATAAGTCCTAAATATCTGCTTATTGCACTTTCGATTATCTGTATAGCTCTGACTCTGGTGTCTGCATTTTTCCCTGACGCTGTCAGACCTATAAAAGATTTTACCGGAAAGCTTATGACTCCTCTTCAGCAGGGAGCAAATGACATCGGATCATGGTTTGATGACAAGGTTCAAGTGTTCGGTGATGTTAAAGAGCTAAAGGAAGAGAACGAATCCCTTAAAAAAGAGGTTGCTGAATATCAGAATGAACTTGGTAAGCAGGAGGCTGAGCTTGCAGAGCTTCAGACTCTCCGTGATCTCTATGAGCTTGATGAGATGTATCCTGACTACAAGAAAACAGCCGCACGCATTTTCTCTGTTAATTCATCAGGATGGTTTAATGAGTTCTATATAAATAAGGGACTTAATGATGATGTTTATGAAGGCTGCAACGTTATCTGTGATGAAGGCCTTCTCGGAATAGTGGTAGAATCCTACGACGACTATGCCAAAGTAAGAGCAATTATAGATGACAGAGCAAATGTTACTGCAGAGATTGGCTCTGCCGGTTATCTGTGCAATGTTGAGGGTAGTCTTCAGACTATAGATGATGGTTATCTCATTGCTACTGATATTGATAAAAATGCAGTTGTCAGCGAAGGCGATAAGGTTATAACATCAAGTGTTTCTGATAGATACCTATATGGTATCACAATCGGTTATGTTACAAGCGTCGAGCAGGATTCAAACAATCTGACTCAGACAGCACACATAACACTTACAGTAAATTTCTCGGATATCAAGGATGTGCTTGTAATACTTGATCGTAAACAGGAAGTGAATTATTAATGCGTAGAATTATTTCTATTTTCATACTTATTATTATTTCTTTTCTTTTACAAAGCGTTTTGTTTTCATTTCAAAATGTCAGGGGTATTGCACCGAATCTTCTGCTTATTCTTACCATGTCCTTTGGTATCATGCGAGGCAGAAGAGAAGGAATGCTTACCGGTTTTTTCTGTGGCTTCCTGTATGACATATTTTTCGGCACCCTGATAGGTCCATATATGTTTTTATTTATGATAATTGGTTATTTGAACGGCGCCTTCCATAAGGAATTTCTTATGGAAGACGTTTTGATGCCGGTTATCATTATCATTGTAGATGAGATTGTATTTAACTTTGTTATATATGTAGCTGCATTTCTTCTGAGAAACAGGACACATATGTTCTATTATATGACACATATTGTTCTTCCTCAGATGCTGTTTACGGCTCTTGCAACTATCATCATATACAGATTTTATGTATTTTTAAATAAATTTTTAAAGAAGAGGGCAGGCGAAAATGAGGTGGTTTAAGGATCTTTTTATATCCCTTAAAGAAATCACTCTTGAATATGTTAGAAGCAGGATATTCCCAGTAACTCTGGTAATACTTTTTCTTTTTGTGCTTCTTATCAACCGTCTCTTTACTATTCAGATAGAACAGGGC
>AUXO010610266.1_pt1 | contig 16166 bp, 32 predicted proteins | sample 768731 | NCBI WGS metagenome assembly AUXO01 (sample SAMN02715735, study PRJNA202380) | gut metagenome | biome: sheep rumen | host: Ovis aries | place: New Zealand: Palmerston North
GGAACCGGATCGGAAGTTCAGAGAGGATTTGACCAGAATGCCGTCATGAATGGCATTAGTGGACTCGGAAGCAGCATTAATGGTATTCAGACTTCTCTGTGCAATGGATTCTCTGGAGTAACTGCAGCTGTCAATAACGGCTTTGCGCAGGCTGAAATTGCGGCTAATGCACGTCAGATGGCTGATATGCAGCAGAACTTTAGTCTTCAGTCCGGTCTTCAGAATTGCTGCTGTGAGAATCGTGCAGCCGTAGCGGATCTTAAGTATACTGTAGCGACGGAAGCTTGTGCTGATAGGGCTGCAGTATCTGATGCTCTTAATACTGTCCTGAATACTATGAATGCTCAGGTTCAGTCTATCAGGGATCAGATGTGTCAGGATAAGATCGATGCTAAGAATGAGAAGATTGCAGAACTCCAGAATCAGTTGACGATGGCGAATCTTGCTGCTTCTCAGAATGCTCAGACTGCCGCTATTCTGGCTAATAATGAAGCTCAGACATCCGCCCTTGAGCAGTATTTGGCACCCGTTCCCCGTCCCGCTTATATTGTGCAGAATCCTTCTTGTTGCAATCCTAATTTTGCATGCGGTTGTAATGCTTAATAGGAGGTGAGCTCATGGCATGTGAGTTCGGCGCTGTAGCGAGACAGACTATAAATCCAGGAGAGACCTTTGTATTTACGCTAACGCAGGTTCCATGCAACAGAAGAGGCCTTGTTAGACATCGTGAAGGTACTGGTAATTTTCTTCTGGCGGGTGTAAATGATCCAAATAGGATCTGCTGCAGAAGTAGGTTTACTAACTATCTTGTTGACTTTGGAGCCAATGTGGCTATTCCGGAAGGCGAGACTGTCGCTCCTATTTCTGTAGCGATTGCCATCGATGGTTCTACTATTCCAGCATCTACCATGACTGTAACGCCCGCTGCTGTTGAAGAATTCTTTAACATCTCTCGGGCCATTACCGCAGATATTTTCCGAGGCTGCTGCGAAACGGTTTCTGTCAGGAATATTGGCACAACACCAATCGTGGCAGAGCAGGCTAATATTCTGTTTGAGTTGGTTTAAGGAGGATGTATGGGAAATAGCAAGCTCCATAAACTCCGTGAAAAACTCATGGAGGAATTGGAAAACAAGGCTAAAGATGGGCCTATCGATACTGCTACTATGGAGACCATCTATAAAGTTTCCAAATCTATCATGGCCATTGATACAATCTGTGCAATGGAAGACTATGGGGACGAAGATGGATATTCGGAACGCGGCAGGAGCTATGGGTACGGCGGAAATTCATACCGCGGGAGATCTCGAGGATCCCATTGGCCGATGAGCTATGATGATGCTAAATTCAATATGGTTCATAAGCTTGGGGATTTGATGATGTGCACCGAGAATGAACAGACCAAACAGGTCTTACGGAACGCAATCAATCAGCTTGAGATGAATTGATATTTGGCAATTGAATAATGAAAAGAGTCACTATGTTCGTCCAGTATAGTGGCTCTTTTTACTTTTATGAAAGTGGGGCCTGTAGGGCTTAGGGTCCTTCTTTCTTTGTGTTTTATACAAACTATAGAGCCCAAAGAAAGGTGGATCCCATATCATGGCAAATATACAGCCTTATTTAGATAACATAACGAATGCTGAATATGGCGAAGAAGTTCGAGGAAGTATTTGTGATGCTATCGAAGTTATAAATGAAGAATTAGAACCTGTTTCTGATCAAGTATTGCAGGACAAGAACTTCACATGGGAGCAGGGGCAGATTGCATTCACGAATGGAGCGCCTGTGAACCACGATGCAAGGATTCGGACAGTCTCTTCGATTACCAAAAGAGACGCTATAGAAGTTGTGTGCAGTGCCGAGTATAATTTCTTTGTCTTTGCGTGGGAGAATGGTACATACGTGGGATGCCTGAAAGCTGATGACACCTTTTCAACAGGTAGTGCCAATGCTATAGCGAAGACATCCTTTGTTCTTGATAATTACCCGGATTATGGTTACAAATTTGTCCTCAAGAAAACATCTGGAGATGCCGCATCGCCGTCAGACGGTGTAAACTGCGTTTATCATGGTTCTCAAATCGTGGTACTACAGAACGAGGTTAGCGCTATTGACGAGCGGATAAACAATATACAGATTTCTAAAGATTTAACTATCGTAAATATGGGCGATTCCATCTTTGGCAACTTTAGGTCTCCAACAGATATTTCCACATTTCTTGAAGGGATTACAGGGGCCAAATGCTATAATGTTGCATTTGGTGGAACAAGGGCTGTTGCAAGATCTGCTACATCTACCACTGCCGATAGAAGGCCATTCGATCTTACAGTTTTGGCTCACTCAATTTGCACCGGAGACTTCACCGAACAGGATGCAGTCATCGAATCAATCGGTGGGATTTACGTAGAACATCTTGACACATTAAAACAGATTGATTTTTCAACAGTCGATATATTAACGCTTTCGTATGGGACAAACGATTATGCAGGAAATAATTTCGTTGGGGACGTATCCAGCGGCATCAATACTTATGCGGGAGCCTTGAACAGCGCGGCAAATGAATTGCTTCAGGCGTTTCCGAATTTGAGGATTGTTTTTTGCACTCCCATATTCCGCATGATGGAAAACGGATCTGACATGGTTCCGGCAGATGTCTATCAGAACAGTAATGGGAATACACTCATAGATTTTGTTGTTGCGGCTGAAAATGTTGCGAAAAATATTCACTCATTCGCGGTGAATAACTATTATATGGGTGTTAATGCTGAAAACTATTCTCAGTATTATACAGATACTACACATCCCAATGAGAAAATGCGGAAATTAATTGCCGCTAATTTAGCGTACAACTTGTTTGGTGGGCACGAAGGCGCCAATATTGACTCACTTAAAATGTCTATAAATGATATACAGACAGATGTCTATACATTTACAGGGAATAAGCGTATTGAAACATGGATTGACGGCGCGTATATTGCAACCAATACCTCTGTAGTTGATCCTACGCCAGTATCAGCTTCGGCATGGAGGTATACGATCATCCCATGTTCTCCCGGAGATAAATTTACGATCACCGTTCGCGGAGGAAATGTGCCTCGCCCATGGGCATTTATTGACAGTAACAATAATGTTCTGAGCGTAGCGCCAGTCAATGCAACATTGCTTGACACCACAATAACAGCACCCGATAACACGGTTAAATTAGTGCTTAACGACACGGACAAAACGGGCATCTGTTTTACAAACCAGTCGGTTGTTTCTCTGGCCGATGATAACAGACACAGGATTGATCGAATTGTTAATGGAAACGTCATACCGATCGGGACAAACGGCCGGACGCACAACGGCGTGATCTATACAACGGATGGCGCGGGCAATTACATAGCAGACGGCACGGCATCATCGACAAGCTATTATCTCATTTACAATAATATATCAAAGCTACCAGAATTTTTCATTCCCGGCGAATCCTATTTTTGTGATTACTGGAGCAACGACCTTTATATCACAATTAACGTTCTTGCCTATAAATCTGACGGTACAAATGAATCAATCCTCGACACAGCTGCTCCGAAATCATTTACCGTACCGCTGGACGCGGTCGGCATGGTCATCCGCATCAAAATTGGGACTGGGCATATCGCAAATAATCGACTTATCGCTCCTAAAATGTATGCAACGAAATCGCTTGGCGGCGTCTCCTACAAACAAGGCAAAAACTGTGACCCCATGCTGACAATCATTTACGATGACGGGCATTCAGATTTTAACACATATATTATGCCGATTATCCGTGCAAAAAACATTCCCATCGCAACAGCGGTAGTGCCAGAGGCAATTGGTCAAAGCGGCTATAGTATGCTGATGGATTGGGATACGATAAAGGCGTGTTATTTGGACGGCGCGGAGGTGCTGACCCATTTTAACACATACAGTGAAAGCGAATGGATTGGATTTGGCACACAGCAAATCAGTGCAAGGTATTATAAAAGCCTAAACGCAATACGCGCACACGGCATTTATACGCCGAACGCTCTGGTCTTCAGTGGGAGTTCGTCACGCTATCCCGTCTCTAGAGCGGCTGCGCATAGGGTTTTTGTCGCTGGATTTAACGCAAGTAATGGTGGTATCAACTATTACGGTGAGTTTGATCCGTGGTTTATTAACCGCTATGGCAGTGATAATCAAACACTTGAAACGCTGAAAGGATGGATTGATGATCTTGTAAGTGCAAAAACGGGTTGGATGGTGTGGACACGGCATAACTCTAATGCCACTTCTGAAGACCCGGCAACAGCGGCACAAATGCTTTCAGACGCGATTGATTATGCGCTATCTTTGGGGGTACAGATTGTGACAGTTGAGCGTGGGCTTGCGGAATATCTCGATATAACTTAAATGAAACCTTAATTCATTTTCCCTGATTACCGCGAGGTTTTCAGGGACTTTATTTTTTCTGGTAATTATATAATAAATGCTGTAAAATAGTGCTAACAATCACTAAAATAGGGAGGAAGACTTATGAAGAAACTTGCAGTAATTATATTCCTAGTTTTATCGATAACTATCTGTACAGCTTTAGCTGAATCTGGGCAACTTCAGATTACCAGCGCCAAAACTGCTAACGTACGGGCAAAGGCAGATAAGAATAGTCATGTGGTCGCCACAGTAGCTCCGAATTCCGTATATGAGTTTACAGATCTGGTTGATGGATGGTACAAAATAGTTTTGGATGATGGAAGTACTGGTTATATTTCTAAAAAGTTAGTAGAGGTAATAGATAGTTATGGCGTAAATGAGTCGGATAGTGAAAGTAATCAAGTCGATGCGGCCACGGTAAAAGTGGAAAACCCAGTTTCAATGGTCACCTTTGATAAAATAAAACTGACAGTAGATCTCGGACAAAACAGAACAGACTTATCTGAGTTTTTAGGTATTGAAAAAGAACTCATGGGATTTATAGACACTGATGTTAGAACCAATAAACAAACTCAAGAACTCAATTTATCAAGATCTAAATTTAATTCGGCAAAATTCTGCGGGGTTGAAATTTCGGAAATAACGGTCATATACGGCATGGCATACATTATAGATGGATACGAAATTAAGATCATGAGCAATACAAAATCCGCAGAAAATCTGAAAACTATAAAATCGGCATTGAATAAAAAGTACGGAAAAGCTACAGAAACCCTAGGTGGGCAATTTAGAAGCTCTATTACTATCAACGGCAGATCCAATACGACAACTGGCTATAGTTATGAGTATTCATGGGATTGTGGAGATAAAGTTATAAGACTCGAAACCAGTGTTAAAGATGATAAAAAGACAGTCTTTAAGAACTCTGATTTGAATATTTACATAGAATCAAAGTAGTCATCGCGTCAATTTCCGGTTTCTTAATGAAATAAAGAGGGATTGGGAGTATAAACCCTGTGGAGGTATCCGCGATGTAATACGGATATTAGCCACTTAAATAGTTCAAAAGTAGAATACTAGATTAGCTAGAGACCCTGGTTTGAAGCCAGGAAAATCCCTTCTTTATTTTTTTTCGCAAGAAAAACATGCCTCTTAATGAGAAGATGATCTAAAAGATCTAAAATTAGGAGGTAAAGTTTATGATTACTATTACTATGTTTATTGGACTGTTTGTGACCATAGTATTGGCTAATGTCGCGACCCAAATAGGGTCGATGTTGTTAGCAAATTCAGATTGGTACCTGAAATTTCTAGTTAAACGTACTGTAAAAGCTAATAAAGAAGTTACTGAAGAACTTGAAAGAACTACGGACATCGAAGAGCTTGAATAAAGCTCTTTTTATTTTTTCGCAAGAAAAACACCCTTGTTATTGAACAATAATAAGGAGGATAAAATCATGTTTGAAAACAAAGTTTATGAAGGAATTCACTATTCGAGATTTGTAGCTTCTTGGACTAAAAAGGGCGGAATGATGTCTTATAGATTTCGTAAATGGCTAGAACATTTAACGATTAATGGTAAGAAAATTCCCGAAGAAATAGTTCAGGAAATTTACAATTATGGAACTGATGGAAAACTGGAATTAGAAATTGATGCATTCAACTATGAGATGTACCTACTTACATTAGAAGAACTGAATGATGAGGAAAAGAAAGAATTGGAGCTTGAATAAAGCTCCTTTTATTTTTGTAAAAATTCGCATAAAAAACACCTTTGTTATTGAAACAAAACCTACAAAATTAACAAAGGAGGAACTGTATTATGAAGAACGTTGATATTTTTGAGGTTATTAAGAAGGAAAACTTGAGCTATTTGGCGAGCTCAGTATTGGGGAGAATCGTAAAATTCTATCAGATTAAAAGTAACGAATACGATGATTTGGAGAAGTTCGAGCGCATGAATGATGTGTATCAGGACATTCTCGTGATCAAGAAAATGTATCCGGACGCTGTTGATCTGGCGTTTGCGGTTTACAACAAATACTGGGGAGCTTAATTAGCTCCTTTTTCTTTTTCCTCGCAAGATAAACATGTTTCTTAATGAAAACTAATGAAAGGGGATTTATCTATGTTTGGACAAAAGAAAGAAACCACACTGGATCTTGAAATCAAAAGAATTGAAGAAGCATTGACTAAATTACAACCTGGATCTGTTGAATATGAGCGGGTTAGAACGACGCTGGAAAAATTGGAAGAGGTTAAACGAAATAGAAAGACCGATCCGAAAGTTATAGCGGCTATTGTATCTGCTGTAGGATCATTGATAGGAATTTGTAGTATTGCATTGATTGAGAATAAAGGATTGATATTCAGATCAAAAGGATTCGGACTACTGCCTAAGGGACGAGGATAACTCGCCCTTTTATTTTTGCAAAGGAGGAGTCGAAATGAGGATCAAAGAACTTGCAGAAAAATACGGAGTAACGAAACGCAAAATAGAATACTGGACGGACTTGGGGCTTATCTGGCATTATCAAGAAGATAATGGGTATAGAGAATACTATGGAGACGGAGAAGAAGATGTTAAGAAGTGCTGTATCTTAATGGCTATGGGAGTTAAAGATACGGAAATGAAAAATTATATGGAAATGCTAAACTGTCTTCCTAAAGCTGAGTGGGATGTGATAATTAATAGAATACGCGATAACCTTAGTAAGATCGAAAAGAACTATAGGGATGCAATTAACTATGCTCTCTCGCAGAAAAAACATTCTTCTTAATGAACACTAAATTATTACATTAGGAGGAATTATATTATGACAATTTTAGGTGTAGCTGTAACTGTTGGCATTATAGGAATAGGATTAACTGCTGCTAAACGAAGTTATGGAGTACTAAATGAGGTCGTAAATGGAGTATTCGATGTTGTAGATGATAGTGTAGGAAAGATATTCAAACGGAGCTGAAAAAGCTCCTTTTAATTTTTTGGTGTCCGACATTTAATAAATCGCAGAAAAAACACTGCTGTTATTGAAATAAAACTTAAATAATAGGAGGATACTAAAATGGGTAGACTTATTGGAACTTTATTGACACTTGTTGGAGCTTGTACTGTTTGTGACATGATCAAGGAGAAAGCTGATAAATATATCAGTAACAAAATTGATGAAGGAATAAAGGCACGAGAGAAGGAGATATTTGATAGAGGTTATCAAAAAGGATACGAAAATGGGACCTACTCGGTTAAGTAATTAGGAGCTAAAAAAGCTCCTTTTAATTTTTTGGTGTCCGACAAAGGAGGAGTGCTTATGTATATTAATGGAAGAGATATCGTAATCATGGTTAAAGTTATACCGAACGGTGTTGCTGAAGCGAGGTTTATGAATAAATGGATAGAAATTAAAAAAGATCTAAAGATTATGAGTACTTCTTTTTTGCTAGGTCTTCTCTTTGACTCTAAATGGAATAAATACGTTTTTGATTTTGCAGATGTAGAGGATTTCAATAAAGCTTTTGATTGGCTTCGAGATTTCTTTTATCAAATGGAGCTAGATGAAAATTTCCCAGAAGACGAAGACTTTCCTGAAGTTGTGTACGTCGAACGCAAATATGATGTGAAGAAATAAAGGAGAAAGATTATGAAAATTAATTCAAAGGCCACTTATATTCAACTTGAAGATGGATCGTGGGCAAATCAGCTTATGTTCTTTACGAATAATATCGAGCGTGAAGTCCAAGATGAAATTATAGTTTATTTAAATTCGTTTTTTAGTACTCGCCCTCATACATATGGATTCTTTGATACCGAAATACTTCCAAACTTAATAATCATTACAACAAACAGAGGATCTATTTATTTAAGTCAGATATTTAGAAACATAGAGAGAATTGCTAATCATGAAAAAACAATTCCGCTAACTACTGTGTACCTAAGGGAAAAAGATACACTTAAAGAATACGAAAGGAATGTGAAAAGTATGGATAATAGATTTAGTCGTACTCAGTTTGATTGTGGAGCCAATAAAATTAATAATTTTCAAATCGATGTCTATTTCGGATCTTCTAAAGAAGAAGAGATTAATAGAATTATATTTGTTGAGTATGTTAAAGATGCGTTTGCAAAATTAGAGGGCGGTTTTAAGAAAAAGAGCATCAATACATCAGTCAATGATAAATATGGGATCGTTAAGATTACTGTTTCTGGATTCAAAGCAAAAGATTATACGGATCTAGTTAAGTCCGTACAAACCAGAATGAATCATATGGATTTGAAATTCGATATGGATGACATAATTAATATTGATACCGGAAAGATCTCAGTTAATAGAAAGAAAGTGGTAGATAAAAAATTTAGTGCACTTGATGATAAAGTAATAGACTGTTTAGACTGTTTAGAAGACTACTTAGGAAAACATGAAGATCCATTATTGGATAAAATCCAAGCTATACAATTCGGTATAACTGAATTATGGAACATGATCATTGAAGATGAGTATTTAAATGAAAATAAGGGGTGATTGTTATGAAGAAAGCTCTATTATATTTCACATTACTCGTGTTCCTATTGATAACGGTCGAGGGATTCCTTGACCGTCATTTGTTTTTGGAATTAATGGCAATATTAGGTTTAAGTGTTGGATAAGGAGGTAACTATGATTTATAACAATGTGCTTAATCATATGGATGAGGATGAATTAAGGAATTATATCTATCAGTTATCAGAATTGAATGAGCGGTATCTGCGGTATATCAATACCTTGACATGCGCTCTTGAGAAATATAGTGATCTTTTACGCATTAACAATGATGTTTACCAATGTGATTCAGACGCGGCTTCTAAGAGAAAGAGAATATATGCTTTAGAAAACGAGATACATGAAAAGTATAAAGATTATTTTATCCCAATACCGAAGAATACTTGTGACACCGTGAAAGGAGAAGCGTAATGGATAATAAAAACGACAACTACGAGTTAGCAAAACACCATCTATTTATGACTTTTCAAGAATACACTTTTTTGGTTATGCAATTAACGAAGGATGATAATACGAGTCAAGATATTGTAGATAGTTTGAATAATATCGGAAGAGAAATACTGTTTCTAAGTGATCGAATTGAGGAACTGAAAAAAGATTCCGTCAAAGAAGAACCTAAGAAATGCACCTATCGTGAGAATAATGATATCGAACCGACATGTACTCACGAATGCGATGGCTGTGGATGGTACGTTTAATGGAGGGTAATAATGGCTGAAATACATGAGAAGATAGTGATATTTGATCAATACTGTTCTAAATGTGTGCACGCGGATAAATCAGAAAGTGAAGATCCGTGTTGGGAATGTCTCGATGAACCAACAAACTTTGGTTCTGTAAAACCGGTGAATTTCGAACCTAAAGAGGTGGTAGTGAATGCCAAGCTATCGAAAGAAAGATATTAAGTACTCTCTAAGAATGCAAAAAGAGATTCTTGAGAATGTTAAAGAGAAGGCCAGAATCACCGGGGTATCTGTTGCAGAGTATGTAAGAAGTGCTATTGACGCAAGATTACATGCTGGAAAGTTGAAAAAGGAGCAAGATAGTGATTTACACAGACAAAAATAGTTTTACTGGAATTAACCACTATAGCTTTTGGATACTGAGGGATATAGTAAAAACAATATGCGCTGCTGTTTTGTTTATATCCATTAATAAACCATGGGGATACCTTCTGGCAATTATATTAAATGCAGATGCTATCAGAACGGCCGTACATCTTGTTAGTTTCTATTGGAAGGCAATTAAAGCTACTAAAGATTTACATATAAAAATCAGAGATTTAGATAGATATTTAGGCATGGGTCTATATCTGATAAACACTGAAGAGCTAAATGAACGAGTTAAAGAGTTTGAATCGCAAGAAAAACATGCCTCTTAATGAGAACTATAACAAAATTATATTAGGAGGTAAAAACTCATGAAGAAATGGTTCGAAGAGAAGAAGGAATGGATTAAGAGACACTTTGATGTATTTGACACGATACTATTTATAACGTTTGCTGGAATGGCTAATAGTTCTATTTACACATTTGTAAAGACACTTATGGAAGGGCATTATGCATTGGCATTATTCAATTTTATAATAATGGCATACTCGATGTCCTCTATTATAACTAATATTGTACAAGGCGTAATTAGAGTTAAAGAGAAAATTTCAGAAACCGTTTTGGACGGTATTATTGAATGGATTAAGGATGATTGTTAATCATCCTTTTTCTTTTTCTTTTCGACCATTAAGGAGGGGTGTTTATGAACTGGTCAACTATACTTACTGGACTATCAACCATCGGTGTAATGGCTACTGGGTATCTATCGGGACGTGCTGGAGCCAGTCTCAAAGAGAAAGGAATCACTGCAAAAGACTTAAAGGATCCAAAAGTTATAAAAGATGTTATTCCTGACGTGGCTCCACCAATTATTGTTGGAGGACTAACTGTAGCTAGCATTATTGGAATTGATAGGATTAATGCTAAGAAGATTGCAGTTATTACAGCAAGCGGATTAGGAACTGCTGAGGCATTTAAACTTTACAAAGATAAGGTTTTGAAAGTAGTAGGACAAGAGAAATATGAAGAAGTGAAGAAATTAGTGACCGACGATATTAATAAGCATGTTAAAACGGTTTTTCAAAAAAATCCAGATGAGAAATTTCAGGCAAAAGCTGCTGATTGCGAAGAGATCTGGATTGTTGATGGCCGAACTAAACAGCAAGTTATTGGCACTTTAGCAGACCTCTACAAAAATGAAATGGAATTCAACCGGATCATCCAAGTAGAAGACAAAGCGGCATTTAGTGATTGGCTCGATCTTTGGGGGATGGAGGTTGGCGAATCTGATCCGATTATTGGTTATGATGTAGATTATCTGAGTGAAATGGGTGTTTCTATTTGGGTAGATTTCGAACACCATTGGGATATGGCCGATGATGGAAAGAAGAGAGTAACAGTATTCTTTTCTACAGAACCAGTATATTCATCTCAGTTGGCCGAATCTTATTGTGGGGAGTAAGGAGGAATACATATGAAAATGAAGAAAGTAGCTCAGATGGTAGTGAAAAAAGCCAGGGACAATCTTCCTGGAATTTTAACTGCAGTATCTGTTGTCGGTACTTGGAGTGCAATGATATTTGGTATTAAAGCCACTCCTAAGGCCATGGAGCACATTGAAGAGAAGAAGAAAGAGCTTAAAAAAGACAAGTTAACGATTGTAGAAACTGTTCAGGCATGTGGAAAGGATTATATTCCAGCAGTCGGATCTGCAGTAGTAGCAACTGCCAGTGGAATCGCCAGCGCAAAGATATCTATGGATAGGACTGCTGCTGTAGCTGGTCTATGCGCAGCTACACAGGAAGCTCTGTCGACTTACCAGAATAAGGTTGTTGAGACACTTGGAGAAACTAAAGAACAGAAGCTTTATGACTCAGCTCAGATGGATAGGGCCAAGAAGATTATTGACAACTCTCCATTGAAAGATCAGCTTGATATTTCACACGATGGTAAATACATAACTATTGATGCGTTCAGTGGACGAGCATTCTGGTGCAATATTGATACAATTAATAACACTCAGGCAGCAGTTAATAAGACAGCATGGGATTCCTGGGACAATCAGACCACATTAAATGATATGTACACCTTGTTGGATGATCCTGTGAATCTTCCGCCTTTGGAAATGGGTAATCACTTAGGATTCGGTAGAGTTGGATCGAATATGGAGTTGCTTGATTTCAAAGTAACTCATGGATGGTATCGTGAAGGTATTCCATGTATAGTTCTGAATTATCAGGTGTGGGATCTATATTCCGGAAAACCTATGACCTAAATCGCAGAAAAAACACTGTTGTTAATGAAACCTAAAGGTTCAAAAATTATATTTTATGGAGGAAATCATTATGGAAAAGAACACCGAAATGCAGACTAACGTGCAAACGAATGAAAACTCTGCTGTCCCGGTAACCGTTGTGAAGACTGTACCTGTAGAAGACAAAAAGAAAACTGTACTGACTTTTATAGGAGGTTTGCTCAGTGGAGCCGCGTTGACAGGCATTGTAACATTTGCCGCGTCTAAGTTAGGAGGATCTGACGATATGGACGAATAAAAAGAAAATTGAACAAAGGATTAACTATAGGAATGTTGTGAAGAAATTCATGACATTCCTTTTTCTTTTTATGGAGGGGGATAGCGCGTGAAACTATTCGATTCATTTTTGCATAAAAATGTGCAAAAAGCCACGGTAATAGCCAAAGAGACTGTTGAAACGGAAGTCCGCAAAAGCGTAGATGAAAAGATAGATACCATCTGTGGATTGATTATGGCTGGCATCTCAATCTATTCAGGTGTCAAAAGACTACTGAAGTTTATACCTGAAAAACATAATGATATTTCTGGAACTACTCACCATGGTGAAAAGACACTTACGATAACTTGCGATCCGGAAACAGCTTCTGAATTAATTATGGAGGTGCTGCGTAATGATAAACATTAATGTGATTAAAAATGTAGTCGGTCTGGTAGTCGGATTTGGAGTCAGCGAAATAGTTGGGGGATTCGTAGATCTTTGTTGCCCGAATACTAAAGGTGTAAAGAAAGTGGCCATCTCTATAACTACGGGCGTTATTAGCGGATATTGTGGAGCTGTGCTTGGGGAGTATGCAGGTAATCAATTAGAAGAAGGAATTACTCAGATCCAGACGGGAATTGAGGCAGCAAAGACCCAAATTGAGAAGATGAAAGCTCAAGAACAGGAGGCAGTTAATGGCTGAAAGGAATGATATCTCAATATCGCCTAATCAGTATCCAAGTAACTCATATGTATCTAAATCGAAAGAATTGGCCACCACAGAAAGCCAGTTAAGTGGACCTACAACCCGAAAGAAAGCATCTATAGCTAAAAAGATCGAACATCAGTTCTTTAAATCCACAGTTAAAGATGCTGCCACATATGTACTAAGGCAGGTTCTTCTTCCGGCAGCAACTAAAACTGTAAATGATATGCTCCATAAATTTATTGATAGCTTAATGGGCCAGAACGGATATACATCAAAAGACATGAACGATAGTCCGTATGTATCCTATAGAAGATATTATGATGAACCAAGACGAACAGTTGTAGGCTATGATGAACGACGAGCACCTGATGAAATTGAATTTTATACAAAAGATGATGCTATAAAAGCTCTCAAATTTTTACAAAGAAGAATTGCTAATGACGGGAGTGTCCAAGTTGGAACCTTTTATGATTACTGTCATCAAGGTACTACACATACTGATTTTGATTGGGGATGGTTTGCCCTTGATGAAGTAGGTGCAATCTTTAATGGTAAAAAATGGACTCTTGATCTTCCTGCTGCACAACGATTGAAACGATAAAAAGGAGACAAAAATATGAATAATAATACTAAAGCTACTATCGCTATTAATGGACTTTTCTGCCTTTACTGCGGACTGATTGGTTTGGCAATCGGAAACAATATTGGGTTTGGTAAAGGTTATATTAAGGGTAGTTCAGAGGTTGCTAAGCAGGCGAACATTGCCATGGATATGTATGTAACTGGTGTTCAGCAGGGACAGAGCATGAAGAACGGAAGTCCTCTGCAGGCGCCTCGTATGGAATGGGAAATTAGTAAAGATGGTAAACCTGTGAAAACTGTCGGAACAAACAACAACGCGGAGGGAAAATAATATGTTGAATAAAGTTCTTTCTAAAATGTCTCGTGACGAGCGTCTTGTCTGTGCTGGAATTTGCTATGGCTTTTCTATGGTGTGCCTATGGTTTAGTGGATATCATGCTGGTTATAATAAAGGATGGAATGAAGCACGTAAGCGCTCAGAAATATATTTTGAAGGTGTGAAGGGCGGTATAAAGTTGGCAGCCAATACTAAAGAGACAAAAGAAGAGGAGAAGAAGTAATGGTCGGAGTCATCGCATGGTACTTGTTACTCATAGCCACTGCAAGTTCTGCGGTGGCTCTTTTTATTTCTATTATTAACGAACGAGATAAAGAACGGCTGGTTGTTAAAATCGAAACTCCAAAAATGCCCGAGGGATTAAGTCGATACGAACTTAATAAGATTACTTCTAAATTGCTGAGAGAAGAACAGAAGAGGGCTAAGGGTAATAGGAGGGTATGGTAATGGATACATACATCCTTGAAATCTCTTTAACTAATGATCTGGATTGGGGTGTCCGCAGAAACATTTGTGGAGTTTACTCAACTCTTGAAAAAGCTATGGAGGCTGGCGACAAACTCTTTAAAGAGTGGTCTAGTGATACTAACGATCCGTTTTGCGATGAGATTATAGCTGCATACATTTATTGCAAAAAGACGGATGAAACTGATCCATTTACAACGCCTGTTTATAAATGGCTAAGTGGAAGCAAAAGATGGATGGAGGCATAAGAATGGATTGGATAATCTATGTAGTCATTGCGAATTTCCTCAAATCGAATGATTTCTATTATCATTTAATTGGTTGCTTTAGTTCATTAAAAGCGGCCATGCATGCCGGAGAGCAGTTTGCAAATGATTATGACAGAACTGTCGAATCCGAAAATTGGATATATGATGTAGATCAAATCTTCTTAATCGGCATTGATGTAAATGGGATTGAAATTAACAAGATCCATAAGTGCGATACGTGCATGTATAGATACAGTGGTGCAATTAGAAAATGGTCAAAAGACCCTTCATATGATCGTATTGTAAAGGATTTGCTTCATACGGAGGATACTAAGAATGAGTCATCAAATAGTTAGTGTATATGGGTTGGATCCTGAGGATATGAGGCTTCTGATTAAGGATAGGTACGGCAATTATATTCGTAACCGGAGTGTTGATTCAATGCCTGATAAACAAGTCATTCAGATCTTTAAACGAATGTATGGAAGTAAAAAGAAGAAAGATATTCCTAAACCAGAACCACAGCCGTATGTTCAACTTAGGATGGATTTCGATGCCCTGAGTAAAGGAGATACCTAACATGGACTTACTAATAGGCTTTACTATCGGATGTCTATTCAGTGTCTTTCTATTCTCATTATTGATATTCGACGAAAAAATTAGCGACGATTCATTCATTAAGAAGATACAAGGAGAGCAGCATGAACATCATTAAACCTAGCTTTGAAATTATCAGTGATATTTCTGAAGGTGGCATTAATGAACTTAAACGGATCGAACGAATTGGACGAATCAGTTATAAGTCAGAAGATAAAATTACCGAGGATGGAGAATCCGCAAAAAAGTTTATTAAGAAACTAATAGAGAATGGGCACGAGTCTGTATTGGAGCATAGCTCTCTAAGTGTGATATTTATTACAGATAGAGCCGTCACTCATGAATTAGTTAGACATAGATTAGCAAGTTTCACTCAGGAATCCCAAAGATATTGCAACTATTCAAAAGACAAGTTTGATAACGAAGTGGCATTTGTAGAACCATGGTGGATATCTGACAGTGATCCTATAGACAGCGATGTGGCTTACCCATGGATTACTGCAATAGGCACCGCTGAGCAGGAATACTTCAAACTCCTTGATGTTGGTATGACCCCTCAAGATGCTAGAGCTGTACTTCCTAACTCAACTAAAACAGAGATTGGTGTTACTGCTAACTATAGAGAATGGAGACATATCCTGAAGCTCCGTTGCAGTAATGCTGCTCATCCTGATATTCGTAGACTGATGCGTGGATTGACCATAGAATT
>AUXO013227004.1_pt1 | contig 16164 bp, 18 predicted proteins | sample 768731 | NCBI WGS metagenome assembly AUXO01 (sample SAMN02715735, study PRJNA202380) | gut metagenome | biome: sheep rumen | host: Ovis aries | place: New Zealand: Palmerston North
CGCTGATGGAGCACAACCTGCAGTACCAGCGTCTGAACGGCCTCGGTGAGATGCTCATGGCCGTCGTCCAGAAGCCTCGGACAGCAGCAATTGCTGTCGATGCCTCCAACGATGGGGAAGGGGAGTGGATGTCTCTCAAAGACCTCTCCGCCCTGCTCAAAGTCCATTTCAAGGGGTACAAGGAGGATGAGAGCACATTCCGCAAGATTGGCAACTATCTCAACCGCCCTGAGTACAAGTTCCAGAGCCGTCACACCACCTCTGGCGTTCTCTACTGGGTGAAGCGGAAGGTGTGACAGGCTTTATCGAGTTTGTGATTATCATATTTGCAATTATCATATTTATGATTATGCATTTTGGATTATTTTATTTGCATGATTCAGAATAAATAATTATCTTTGCAGCCAGAATGTGTGTCAATAGCAAAACGAAGTGTCATGAACAGAAATCCGTTTGTACTCAGCCCTGCCATCCCTGACGATCTGTTTTGCGACCGTCTGCAGGAATCGGAAATGCTTGTCAGAAGCATCATGAATCAAGAGAACGTGGTCATTACATCGCCACGCCGCGTTGGTAAGACCGGACTCATCTACCATTGTTTCAATCGTCCGGCGGTAAAGGAACAATATGTGACAATCTCCATAGACATCCTGCACACGACCTCTTTTCAGGAATTCATCAAGGAGTTGGGCACCGCCGTCTTTGACTCCGTAGCAAAGCGCAGTGACCGTCTGATGAAGATGTTTACTGCCACGCTACGCTCTCTGAGCGGCAGTTTCGGCTACGACCCCGTTCAGAACATGCCAACCTTTGACATCAAGTTGGGGCAAATCAGCACGCCAGAATATACACTAGACGAAATATTCGCCTATCTGGAGCAGGCGGAAAAACCATGTATCGTCGCCATTGACGAGTTTCAGCAGATTATGAAATATGGCGGAACCAACATGGAGGCTCTGCTCAGAGGCCACATACAGAAACTGAAGAATACCAACTTCATCTTTGCGGGTAGCGAGCGTCGTATCATGAACGAGATGTTCTTCTCTGACAAGCGGCCGTTTTTCCAGAGTGCCAGCCTGTTACAGTTGGAGCCCATCGACCTGGGCGTCTACACAGAGTTTGCTGTCCGTCATTTCCAGAAGGCGGGCAAGGATATTGAGAAAGAGGCAGTCGGATGGGCTTATGGCAAATACGACGGCATCACCATGTATGTGCACAAATTGTTGCACGATGCCTTCGCAGATACTGAAGCGGGAGCCACCTGTACCACTGCTGATATGGAAAGGGTGTCAGACCAGTATATCCAGCAGAATGCCAAGCGTCTGCAGGAACTGCTCACATACGTCACGGAACAGCAGAAGGAGGTGCTTTATGCGGTTGCTGCCGAGGGGCGGGTAGACCGCATCACATCAGGTGACTTCGTCAGGCGTCACCACCTGAAATCAGCCAGTGCCGTACAGTCGGCGGTCAGGAAACTGCTGGAATACGACCTCCTGACTGAACAGAATAAGACGTACTCAGTATCCGATCCGCTATTGAGGATATGGATAGCCCTATGATGGGTCTTTCATTCGCTATCTTTTGATGGTGACAGGATGGTCATGATTCTGTTGTCCGACTCGAAGATGCCTATGATCCCGCTACGGTCGCCATAGCCATTACCGTCATCAGCGCCATCACCAGATAGAATGCTTTCTTCATTATGACTTCCCTTTAATTGTATGATATTCTTGTTATGTCAGCAGCCGCAAAGATACGAAAACCCCGACATACAGCCAAATAAATCCGAATATAATTTGTGTTTTACCCGAATAGTACTTTCCCGATGTATGGGGTGGAGTTCTTTTAATTTAAATAGTATTTGTCATCTAGAAACTGCGAACAGCAGTAATTATATGGCTCTGTCCCATGTGTGCTCTCAAGTTCCAGAGCAAGCACACCAATGTTGGCCTCCTCTACAGAGTGAAGCGAAAGGTGGCATAGACTCAGTGACAGGTTTGTTTATTTGATGATCCATCCTTTAGCATCTAACTTGGATTTGCATGACTTGCAGAAACCTGTTGTTTGTGGAAACTTCATCGTGTGCTCAGCATCTACCATGTAGCAATGCTGGTCAGGACAGTGATTCAATCCAAATGCATGGCCCAGTTCATGAAGTGCCAACTTGGCGAAGTTCTCATCAGTTTGTTCCTTACTTGTTTTTGGTATTCTTGACGATACCACGCATTTATATGTTCCGACAGGGCTCACTCCCATAATACCATAAGTCGGTGAAATATCATTGGGCTTGAATATCACATAGTCTGTCAGACCTATGACAGCATCCCCATGACGATGCTTGCTCAATTCGTCGAACAACCCAGTACCCAGATACCGATTCCTTTCCTTATTGTAGTGCTTTGCAGGAAGTGCAAGAGAGCGTTCTTTCAATTCGACAACAGGAAAATAACCTTTCAGTTGTTCTTCAAGTCTTTTGGCTGTGCTGACATTGAAGTCGCCATACCTATAAATACTAATCGTCTTAGGAACAGTTTGCTTATGGATGTTTTTCTTTGTCTGTTCTCTTACAACATCTTTTGGCTGCTTCTGTTCTTTCGAACCGCAAGCAGCAAAGATCAGCAACGCAAGGGTTATCAATACTCCTTGTAAATACTTCTGTTTCTCAATTGTAAGCATAAACGTCAATACTTCAATACAGCCCCCTATGTGAGTTCTTATCAATATGGCCTTCCGTTCTCGGTGTTTTTAACGTTCAATCTTACGTTCTCCTGAGGCTCTGCGCAATTAGGTACGCCAGTGGTAATCATCCAGAAAGTAGATCCGTCTGAACCAAACTGATAACTTCCTGGTAAATTGTTCTGGTTAAAGAAGTAAGCCGACTCTATGTCTATCCATTTCTTTGACTTGCAACTGTAAACACGGGCATTCTTGAACTCCAAAGATCTTATTTCACCTGAAACTTTTTTATCGAAGTTTTCAAGAAACACGCATGTCTGCCCTTTGAATGTCAGATTTGGGAATCCCAAGTCAAAAGCACAGATTTTCGTCCAACTGTTATTCGATATATCGTATAGCCATTGTTCGACAGTCGTATTGCCACTGGTTTCCGACTCAACACAGACCAACATCATTCGATACCATTTGTGGGCTCTCCATGTAAAGTTTGGTATGTAGTTGACTCCATTTCCCTCGTGTGTAAAGACTGATTCTTGTGCATTATCAGGCTTTGTAAGCTTTGCTTTAATCGTCTCCTTTTCTCCAGTATTCATCTCACATACGACATCCCAGAAGGAAATGATACTATTGTAACGTTTAGGGTCAACATTATTTCTTTGGAAACCAGCATATCCTGATATTGTACCATCAAGGAAAGTTACGTTTTTAATATTGTCCTGTCCTATCACTGAACTATAGTCGATATAGAAATTGGCCAGACTACAGTAAGTCGCCGCAGGAAGGTAGTCTGCTTTGAAGTCCACAGAGAACATGCTGAAATTTCCATCTATATGAGTGTCAAGCCAGGCGCCAATATAAGGAGACCTGTCTGGACTTGTAGAATTGTAGTTGTCTATTTCCTCCCTTGATGGCAATCTCATTAACTCGCTCCAATTTCTTTGGTCTGTTTCTCCAACGTTTGTATTGTCCGAGTTACTCATAATAATACTAACGACATCTGTGATGTCTGCGACGTCTACGTGTCCATCGCCATTAACGTCGCCTCTAAGCGAACTGCTGCTCTGCGCAAAAACTCCGACGTAGTTTATCAGCATTGCAACAGATAAATAAAGGTATCTTCTCTTCATATCTCAAAAATTTTGTATCACTATAGTATAACTTATGCAATCATCAGGCGAAATGTATATACTTACAAAGGGGCTGACACTTTCTGTGTACTACTATCTGATGATGACATGATGGTCATGACGTTATTCGTCGACTCGGCAATGCCAACTATGCCGTTTTGTCCATCCTTTACAATATAGAAATAGGTGAAATACTCATCCTCCACCTTCCTTCTGAAGGCAGGAGTTGCATTATCATAGATGACTTCCGTGACGTTCTCTTTTCTTTCATTGTCGCGGATACCAAATTTGCCACCAGTAACAATGAGTCCGTATCGATTCGTCAGTTCGCAATCCGATATCTCGAGATCCTGACAATTCTCTTCGTTCACAGCCACGGTGTCAACCTCGATACTGTCTGGTATCCAATCTTCAACGTTGTCCACTAAATTCTTCTGTGCCGATGCGGTTATCGCTGTTATCAGGCAAAATAGTAAAAATACTTTTCTCATAATCTCAATCGTTTTCTAATTATTAACAAGTTCGAATTTTTTAATGACCTTGCAATCTTCGTCAATAATAGCAACAATATTCACTTCATCGTTATCTTCCATACCATAGCCGTCCTCATCAGCAAAATACATGCCGTCTGGGTACAGCATCCATTCAACTCTTGCCTTTCCATTGACAAAATCTCCGACAGACATCTTAGCATAGCATACCTGAAGTACATAAGCATTGTGAGTATGTTCTGCTTCAAATACAGATGAATCTATGTCATCATGAGTAAACGCCCTAACGTTTCCTTCATTGTCTACCAAATGGAATGCCTTCCTAGTTTCTGTGTTTACAAGAAACATCTCCTTCACCCCCCACTCTTTGTTACTGAAAACAAGCATGTGATCACCTCGTGAATAAATGCTGTACTGCCCTCGAACCTTTTCATCCTCCATAAGTTCAGAATAAGAATAACACTGGTCAGGCCACCATGCCGGTTCCAATTTGGCAACGGGTGTTGTTCCCCACTTCAGTTTGATTAGTTCGTCCAACGTAAACCATTTCTCAGGCTCCTTTGTCTTGTACTTTTCCGTGTCATCATCGTCGGCAATCAGTTGGACATACACAAACATATCCATCCGCTTGAACATTTTGAAGATCTCCTCAAAAGGTTTCTTGAAATCAATCACTTTGCCTGTCGTGCCATTCTCTACTGCCTCTAAGATTTCATCCATACCAATAGACTTCATTTCGGATAATTTCTGACTCCCCATAGCACAAAGTGCAGAAACAACAACCGAAAGCCAGTTCACACTATTGCCCGCAGGCACCGTGTAAAGTTTCCTGTCATACGGAACGTGACAAAGACTTGCCACCAGATAGTCAAGATACTCTGTATGTGCACATTTCCCATCTCTGGAACAGCGAAATTCATAAAACAACTTCATAATCAAATCTCCTATTTGTTAATAACCATTTCCGTTTCATCTTGTCTTCTGCCCACCTTATTTTATATCAGGACTTTTGTTTCTGTCTTAGCTATTTGTTTATGAATTTGCTTTAAATATAGTAACCATAAAAAGCGTAAAAATAGCCACCTACGTAGGGTGGCCATTATCCAGTTGATAAAAAGCGGCACTATTTGATTTCGTTATAGAGCGAATCCGCCTTGTTTCGGAACGCTCCTTCTTCTCGACGCATTTCTTTCAGAATATCAAGTGCCTCGTTTTTACGGCTAAGGTTAATAAGCAACTTCGCCTTTTCCCATGACAACCGATCTCTTTGGTATTTCAGAAGTCCTATGCTTGAATCATAGAACTCCTGGCTGATTTCACCTTCATTCAGTTGTTGGTCGAGCTGTGTCATCCGCTGATTAATAGTATTGCGGTCTTCTTCTATTTGCCTTAGTTCATGTTCCTGTTCCTCTTGCCCTTGGGAACTTGCAGGCTCAAATCCTGTCTTACCGAAACTAAGCACTTGTTCATTCTCTGGTTTGGCAGTATGAGTTTTTTCGCTTTTCTTTTCATCATTTTGTGCTAACAAATGCTCTGGTTCCTTATCTTTCACACAACTGTCAGGCATATCGTGCCCATTGACAACCACGTTTTGCGGCTCCTGATTCGTTGATGCCAATTCTCCAGTGCCAATATGATCTGATTGACGGATAACAGGGTACAGGAAGAATCCTATGACAAGTAAGGCTGCAATACCAGACAGCCAATAAATTCGCGAGACCTTGTTAGAAGCCACCCTTTTCTTCGCGTCGTATTCATCATCCCACTCCTGAATCTTTGCCAGCATCTTGTTCCTTTCTGAAATGACGGTTCGCACATCTTGTGTATGTTCAAGCTGCTCTTTCAGTTCTGGGTTTTCTGCACATTTGGCTTCAAACGACATACGCTCCTCGTTAGTCATTTTGTCTAACAAATATCTGTCGATGTTGTCTTGATATTCCAGTCTCATTATAGTTTCCCTTTAATGATAGCAATAAGTTCCGGTCACTGAGTCACGTAGACGTTTCAGACACTTGTACTTTGCCGTTTTTAGGGCATCCTTACTCTTGAATGTCGGCATAAGCACCAGCATCTCATCATAGTCTTTTTCTTCGTAGTAGAAAAGCGTTAGAATCATATTACACCGTTTTGCCATATGGTTAATACGATTAGAAATAATCTTCAATTTTGTAATAGTTGTATCGTCATAGAGGAAATCACGAACGACTTCAACCTCATTATAATTGTCAGGAACCTTCTCTTTTTTCGGGTCAATAACAGGAACTGTAGGATTCTTTCGTAGCCACTCCAGATATTTGTTGTTGACGATTCCCATAAAGTAAGTCGTCAAGGAACTGGTAAACGGCAGTCCGTCTCTGCCCCTTAACTCGCCGTCCTCCACATAGACTCTCCTATTCCGTATGTTTTCCCAAAGGGCAAGGAGCGAACTCTGGAAAATGTCCTTTCGTCCCTCCTCGCCAACCTCGGACTTATGAAAGTTGTTATCGTAGTACTTCCTACAGACCTTATGCAAAGCACGTTCCATCTTGGAATCACATCGATAAACGCCGTCAATGTATGCAATATCAGAATAACGTTTTGGCTCCAGTTCCTTTTCCATACGATCCTTTATGTTCAGATATCAAATTCGTCCCTTCTTGTCACATCACCATTGTCATCAACATAATAACCTACTTTGTCAGGGTTATTATATAGGCTATTTAGATAGGTGTCAATGTTATCGCCATAATGGTAGTCGCCAATCGAAACGGAAACATGACCGTCTTGATATGCATTAACACTTGAACCAGAGATCTTGACAGCACTAACACTGGTGTTTATGTTATGATGAAAATCATAGACTTTTCCTGTTGTATCTTCAACAAAATCATTCCGTATATATCTAACTCCCATATACGAGTGGAAATTTAGACGTTTAAACTTCATTTTAAGTGTCCAACATTTATAGCCAGTACCTGTTGTTATTGTAGATGACCAGGCTTTAGCGTAAGAACCATCTTTTTCAACCTCTGCGCTGTTTTCAATGACCTTTCCATCTAGTTCTTCTACGCTTGTAATTGTCACTAGCACGCCATTCTCGTCAATGTAACTTACTTGCGGTGTAACAAATTTCAGTAGATCTGGTGAGATGGTAAGAGTATAACTAATACTCGTTTCTGTTTCTAACTTATCATCATTGTTACAAGCAATCAGTGTAGTGCCTAATATAGCAATGAAACAAATAACAAGACAATTATTTAGACTTTTCATATTTTGATTTCATTTAATCATTTTCAATTTTGGTTATTTCTCCCTTTAAATCAACTCTCCCGCCGCGTGTAGTTGTCTTGTTCACCAATCCTTCAATATAAGTCTTCAAGGCAGACGCAGAAACATCGGATTTTGCAGGAAAGTCAGGCACTATAGTGTAATTATTACGACGGCCATCACCATCTTCTTGAATTGATATTAGACAGCTCAAATAATGAACGTAATCAAAATCCTGTTCATCTTGATATGTAAAACTTGACTTAGGAATATATCTTACCGCCATAGTATTTGAAACATTCAAACTATCATAATGAATACTATAAGTCCATGTCTTGTGACCGGATCCCGTCCACATGCCATCTTCTATGCTAATAGTTTGTTGAGCTCCCTTCCCATCTGTTATTGTTACTTGTGGGGCTACGTATTTTAGAAATGCCTCAGAACATGTTAACTCATAATTAAACTCTACGTCTATGCTATGTTCGGGAATTTCAATTTCTGAACATGAGGATAGAGCCCCTACAATCATTAATATAATGACTTTTATATATAATTTTGTATTCATAAAATTGTAAATTAATATATTTCAAATCTGATTCTAACACCAATGCCTACCTCCCAGCAATTAAGCTTTCCATATTTGGGAACATATTGGTAAGCAATATGTGGACTAATATACGTTTTCTCGTTATTAGAAGAAAAATTTAGAGGGACAGGAATGTGGAATGTTACTTTGGGCTTCATCATAAATGCAACGTTCTTCTTACAGTCTGAAGTGTAAACAGACTGATATTTATATGATGTAAATACAGCACCAAATCCGCAATCAATAGATGCTCGACGCAGGAAGATACCAAGTGTACCCATCAAATAATAGTATTTCCCTGCAATTTCAGAGCTGGCAAAATTTGTATGCTTGGCAAAATCCAAAGGCTCATCAGAGAAATTCTGGCCATATTCAACACCTATATTAAAATATGAAAAGTTTGTAGTCACACCTATATTTAATGGGTAGTGGCTCGAATAACCATAGAACACCTCAATGGAATTGTAATCTCCATTGGCAATGCGGTCATACGAAAGATCCGATGTGTTTGTAACGACTTCTGTTCTTCCTGTTTGCTCATTCTTTTGTTCCAAGTAAGGGCTTATCTTTGATATCTTGTTTTGACCTATCTTGCGAATATAGAACTGATCATTGTACGAATGCTCTTTCCCATCAGGGTTTTTAATTGTAACTTTACAAGATACTTGTATGAAACGCTCGTCATAATAAGATGGATTCGTTATGGTTTTTACATCTGTTATCTGAACACGAGTCTTTCCATTACGCATTGTCGTTTGGAATCCACGAAGGTAAGAGTCCAGCATGTAGGTATCTTGGTGTCCTAAGTCAAGTAGTGAGACGAACTCTTTCATAAGGCCGTCATTTACCAGACACTCTCTACCCCTTCTACCTGCACATTCTTTGATGACATCTTCACGATAGCTGGGTTCATTGCTGTCGCACCATCTGTTCAAACTGTATCCAAAACGTTTGACTGCGTCTACTCCATCATTTTGGGCTATCGCAGCATTCGCTATGAACACCATTGTGACAATAATAAATAATTTTTTCATATGAATTGTTATTTAAAATTATATTGCAGTTATTCTGATGGTTGAGTACTTGATATTCTTAGCACTTTACCATTCCTTATATAAAACAAATCTCTGATCTCGGTATTAATAATACCCCTTAAATGTAGTGTACAAGAGACGATACTATCTTCATCCATGTTTTTTATTTCCTTTATGTCAACGATAGCAATGTCAACAACACCTTCTCTGATAGCCGATTGGAAAATACGCAGATACGAATCGAGCATATATGAGTTTGTATTGGGCAGTCCTGACTGATTTGCATACTGAATCATTAAGCTGTCGTTCACCCTGCATTCTCTTTTATGGCACTCTTTAATGGCTTTTTCCCTGTAATCTGGATCCTTAGTCTCACACCATAATCTAATATTATCCCAGAATCTTCTAACGGTCTTCTCGGCCACTGTGGATTCTAGAATCATGGAGTCTTTTTGTATTGTCTGAATCTCTGATTGTTCTATAAGACCGGCTCCATTTTCAATTACAACACTATCTGACATTTTTGTCTTATTAGAAGATGTACAGTGCAAACGGCTTAACAATTCTGTTTTTCTTTCGTTATCACACTTCTCAATAGAACTGATGAGCCAACCTGCATTCATGGTTTCACGCTCAAAGTGTTTAACAGAGAACATGTATCCAGGAACTTGAAGATAAATGAATTCTATATCTGAAACATAGTCAATCTTCAACTGCCCACAACGCACAAGCGTCAAAAAAATAGATAAAGCGTCACTTTCGTATCCATCCTTAACAAAGTCATCGATATATCGACTTGTTTCTTCAGTTGTTCTTACCAAAGATGCAAAACTCTGTTCGTGGTCATTTGGGCGGAGGAACAACTCCCTGTGATCTATACTCCTCGAAGTAGAGAATAGGCTACCCTCAACATCAGAGATTACCCACTTATACATATCTTTATCGCGACTCTCTACAGAGAGGTATAATAGGAAGTCCACCCCCTTCTTATAAAGTGCACCATGACATTTTACTTTTGCGAACCAACAAGAATCTGTATAGTGGGCCATTATGTTGTCGTGGACAACCACGTCTGCAAAAGTTTCAGCAGCAATGTATGCGGAATCTTCTCTAGACTTAAAGCGTGAGAAATCAAGAAGCATCAGGATATTCGATTTCCTATCAGCGTATTTTACGTCAACTCCTTTTCGTTGCTCTTTACCATTAAAACGTGCAAAGAATTCATCCAACAGTTTTACCCGTGCCTCATACATTGGTTTATTGAGCACATCAAATAGCTGTGCTTTTGCGTCGGAACACATGCCGACACAGAACATTGTTAGTAGTAATATTTTATTCATAACGCTCTCATATTATCAGTTGCTATAACATCCCCTAATTACACTATAAACTCTATTCCATCACCCTCGTTAATAAAATCTAAATTACAGACAATCCTTTTAGTGGTTTTATTGGTCGTTTTGATTTTCCAATCCTGCCCAATCATTATATAACCTTCTTCAAGATAGATGGTGCAAACATATTTCCCTTCATCTACTTTCAAAGGCTCACTAATTCTGAAATTGTATAAATTAACTTTCTGTATGGATACTGGTTTATAAAGGTTATTCTTTAGATTCTCAAGAAATAATGCCAATGGTTTTTTCCTAATATTCGGATTTCGCAGTGAAGTGAATCCTATTGTAACGGCTTTGTGAATAATAGTATCAATTATTGAACCATCGCTGTTCACAATTTCTTCTTTATAGTCATTTCCTTCGCCAATAAAGAGTTTAAGAGACATCTCCTTGTAATACTGTCGTTGTCTGACGTTCACACTTCTGTCAGAAACACCTCGAAGATATTCAAGAAAGAGATCTACTTTCTCCTTCGTGCGCATTGAAAGGCGCTCGCTAACGACATTGTCTAAGTCATCATCACCCTGAGATTGGGATAACAGCGGCAAGGGAAATAGTAAAGTAATCACTATTCCTATTGCCGTTGCTATATATCGAAGAGTTGGCATTATCAGACTTTTCGAGTTTCGTAAGCAGTCACGTCACCCAGCTGTACAAGAATCTCTAGCCCATCGTCTGTTTGAACCAAGTCAATGTAGCAAGTCACCTTTTTCTTAGTCCTGTCAGAGTAGCCTGGGATATTGTCGGAGCCTTTTGAGGTAAAGACCTGCTCGAAATACACAGTACACTCGTATTTATCTTCTCCGACTTTCCTGACTTCACTAACACGCATGTCATGCCAGTCTGTTGTCTCAATGGTTACGGCGTTATATCTAATCTCTGCCAAACCTAGGAGGTAGTCGGCCATTGGTTTTTTGCGGGGTTTGGGATTCCGAAGAGAAGTAACCCCCATTGTAACAGCCTTGCGGTCAATCCTGTCAACAACACGTGTTCCTTCCGAATTCAGGATTTCTTCAACCCATGCTTTTCCCTCGCCGACAAATAGTTTCAACGCAACATCCTTGTAATATAAACGAGTCTTGCGTTCAATTTTCTTATCCGCGATATCTGCCAAGTAGCTGGTAAATTGTCCGACCTCCTCGCGAGCACGCTCTGCAATTTTGGCATTTGTTCTTTCGTCCAAGTCGTTGTAAACTTGAGCATTGACATACTTGCCAGACAAAAGTGCAAGTACAACAAACAATAAGATCCTTGTTTTCATATTAATATTCTTTTCTACGATAAGTTTCCTTTACTTTCAATACCTTTATCAATCCTTTAGAGTCAAAATCCATATCCACGTAATTAACATTTAGCAAAATGCGACTTGTGGAAACAATATCAAAGTAATTTGCTGCTTTCCTACTATTCACTACGACATCGCCATCTTGACTCAATATCTTCACTATGGCTGTTGAAGCAAACATTGTCTTTACTTGTTGAGCCATCTCAATTCGTTTTTCTTGCGGGTTATTGCTGTTTGCTATGTAGCTCAAGCATTGCTCCATAAGATCTTCTATGGTCATTTCATCATCTTTGGGAGTCGGTTTAGGAGGCTCAGGAGTTTCCTTACTAATAACTGGCCTGCTTGCTCTTGAAATATTCATCTCGTTAAATGGAGTCTGGTAGGGAGAATAACCATTACGTTGAGCGTCTGCCAATATGCTTGGATCCATGGATACTACTTCTTTTTGCAAGGCGCTAACATTGTTGCCAATAGCACTTAAGAATGAGCTCCAAGTTAGGGTACTTCCATTCTTAATCAAATCGTCAAATTGCAGTATCAAGAACCGAGAGAAGGTGTCAATTCTCCTCATGTCTTTAAAATCATATCCCCACGATAATTCGCCTACACTTGCTGAAGCCTGGATAATGCTACCAGTACTTTCAAGGAAGAGCGAAAGAATATGGTCAATTTCTTTGTCAGAAAGATATGTGTTGCCAGTATTATAAGCAAATGATGATGACGAGAAGTTTGGTTTGTCCTTAGCTGATGCTATCTGGATTGGGTTACAGCACATACCAATGGTAATACTCAACCTTGCCCCTTTACTTTTTAGCTGGTCACCTACCCACTTTAATGGAATAAACTCACGCTCCTTATCCCAGTCTCTTCCCATGAGCATCTGCGGGAATTTATTTTTTTCTTGCGCTGCATGAGTACCATGACCGATATAATAGAACACAATAATATCATCATGGTTCGAGATTGTTAGAGAGTTAACCGCTTTTGTACAATTCTGCGGAGTAAGACGGTCTCCAAAATATTCCTGATTGTCAGCCGTATATCCATAAGATGCCAATGCTGCATTTACAACATTACGGAATCTGTTAAATAATAAGGCTTGCGAGTTCTTGTCCATCTCACCGACATTTGCATCGTTGGTGTCAATGAAAGTCAGCCAGTGGATTGTCTGTGCTTGCATCGAAAGTGCGAGACAGAAACTAATGATGATAAAAGATATTTTTTTCATTGCTGCTCTGGTTTGAAATTATAAATTGCGTTCAGGGTCTCATTCTTTGGAAACACGGAATGGAAGAATTTAAGTAGTTGCCTATTGGGAATCATACCCTTGGCCTGCTCCTTATTTTCCGCATTACGCAGACTCCATTGAGAAAGTCCAAAGTCAAAAAGAAGTGTCGCTTTGCGGTTGTCTTTTGTGATAAAGTCTACCCGAATCATTGGACAGAACTTAGCGAAGATATTAGTTGGAACCTTTCTTACCATTTCTTCATCCATCACTAAAAAATGAAGAAGATTCCTATCTTGCTTCTTCAAAGTGCCACCACCGACATACTGTAAAGAGTCGTTCTTGATTTCAAGCTGAGACACCTGAATTTGTGTGGCTTTGTCCATGATTTTCACGATGCTATCTCCATATGATGCACTCAAGGTACTATCAACTTCAATTGGAGAATAACTGACCCATTTTGTCTTCTTTCCTGCGGCGCTACAGCTTTCACATATCAAAGAAAGCATCACACACATGAGAAGTGCTTGGATTAAACTAAAACTTAAATGTTTCATAAGCTAAATCTTTTATGTTAATATTATGTTACTTCGTTCTTTGTTGGTTTATGAGACATGACTCAAATATGTAACCTTGAATAACATTTCTTAACCATTGGGGAAGTACGTCTTTTCTCAATATTAACGTTTTCCCCCTATTTGTGGCATTGAGATTGGAACCAAATTGCAATCATACACTGGGACTTGGGGCTTTGCAATGGGCAACTCTTTAGTGATTCCTGATAAGGCTATAGAGACCTCTTGAAGCAAGTTTCCCCATCCCATTCTATTCTCCTCTATTAAACGATCAAAGCATGATACAAATGAGTAAGTAAAGTAGTCCATTGCTCCCAGGTTGGTTGGACCTCCCATCGAATCTTGACCTGGCGAGGCTGAACAGACTATAATATCGCCCGTACTGCCTAGAAATGTCTCGGCTACTGTCGTATGAGAATCCCTAACGTTATTTGCGGTTGGTAAAACAACATCGTTAATACTTGGATTGTAGTCAACTCCTACGAGAACGTTGCTGCACACACCAATAGTTAAAACCAGCTGCACGTTTTTTTGCTTCAGTTGCTGATGTATCCATGATAGGGGAATGGATTTCTCTGGCTTCATTCCGAAAGTGCAGAAGGTGTACTTTGAGTTTTGAAAATCGCTGCTTGTGCGATAGCCGTGTCCGATATAGTAAATTACAACAACATCGTTTGGGCCACATTGTAAATCTCGGATAATATACTTGCAATTTTCGGGACTGCATTTGTCACCACTATAATCGTAAATCTTGTGGTTATATCCGTATTGAGCCACTTCTTTATTCACCACATTTATGAAACGGTCATAAATAACATCATGGGCGTTCTTGTTCATTGCTCCAATATGTTCGTCGTTAGTATCAATAAAGGTAATCCAATGGATAGTACTGGCATTCATCCCTATGTAGAGCCAAACAAACAGAGCGGATAGAATAATTCTTTTTTGAAAGGTCTTTGTCTTGTAGAGCGTTCGATTCATCTTTTACTTGTTGGGCTTCACCCTCATTGCTCCTGCGACCTCCTGCAAGAATGTTATTGGTAATGTTGTTGCCTACAAGACATAAAAGAAGCGTGAGATCCGTACTCGTTACTTACCTCACTCTTCAGGCCGTCGAACTTGCCTCATCGTAAAGATAAGCAACTTCGAAGCCCACACCGATATGAATATAGTACCCTATAGATCAGAACCTCGTCATAAGAACATAATATGACCATATCTGATAAAGGGGATGCGTATAAACATATCTCGCGGACATCTACCGTTGCCCCACTCCTACGATGATTCTTCAAGTGTTTGACGTTTGAAGAGTAGAAGGTGAAGCGCCTAGTAAACGCCTTTCTATAAAATGTAGTGACTCTCTTTCTTCCCACCCAATGCCCACCGCTAATCTTTGGTCAAGTCTGCTTGTGCTCGTCAGAGCTCGAGTTTGTTTGGCTCAGCTCTCTTTTGACCGCAGTCTTGATGTGGTGGCATCGCCTCTCGCAGCTCGGCGTGGACTGTCTTATCATTAGGTATAGTGAACACGTTCACTTCCCAAAGAGGATAAAAGACATTAAGAGTCGGGGACAAAGATACGACAAATAATTGAAACAAACAAGAAAAAGCCCGAAAACTTGCAAAAAGTTTTCGAGTGTAAATCGGACACTATTATTAGGTTTGTTTATGCAAACCCTCCTGCGAAGTAACTGCGGGCAATATATGGGGAGGGCTCGTAATAGGCACTGGTGTTGTAGTTGTCGATAACTTCGCAAATAGGGTTATTGTAAACACGAAGGATGGCGTCTGCATAGTCTTCGCCAGGCTGAATCGTATTTAGAATGAGTCGTTTATAGACCTTCCCCATTTGTGTCGCAGTAGGGATTGTCGGACATAATTCGGCATCAACTTTTGTTACATCATAGTCGCCAGGTTGCAGACCATATTCAGCCGTCCAGTCAGAAGCAACTGCCAAAGGATTCTCTGCATGCAACGTATCTGCAAGCGATAGTTTCTTGGCGAGTTCATCATGGCCCAGCATGTTTGCCACATATTTATTGGGTTGTTTCAGTTGGCGCGCAATCCTCTCTATCATATAGCAGACGAAATAGAGGTCGTCTGTAGTGATCTGCTCTTCAGGAAAGAATACGTTTCTCATAAGCTGACAATCATTTAGAGGGATACGTAACTATTACCACGTTTGGTTAAAGCCCATTTCCGGGCTTGTTTCTCTATGCTTGTGCAATAGAAACCATAGCCAAAGTCTTTGTAGAACCCTGATACGATGATCTGTGGATTCTCCACAACCACATTGCTGCCATGATAAATAACACTATCAGCCATTAAGATTGAAACTTTTTGCAAAGATACGAATTAATTCTGAAACAAACAAGAAAATGCCCGAAAACTTGCAGATACAAAAAGAAATGCCTATCTTTGCAGCAGAATAAGGAAAAAGATTCATATATGGAACAGACAAAATGCTTGATTATCGGCAGCGGGCCTGCTGGCTATACGGCTGCCATCTATGCCGGACGTGC
>AUXO013871086.1_pt1 | contig 16161 bp, 17 predicted proteins | sample 768731 | NCBI WGS metagenome assembly AUXO01 (sample SAMN02715735, study PRJNA202380) | gut metagenome | biome: sheep rumen | host: Ovis aries | place: New Zealand: Palmerston North
AATGGGTAAAAATAAACCACCCGAATTGGTCATTTATATATTACCATTATTACTTTAAAATAATCTCCTGTTGTTTTCGGAGGTTCCAGAAGCTTATATTCGTCTCCCACCATGGCATAGAACTGTTTTTCAAAACGCATGGATGGTGATTTGACGCAGCATCTGCAGTACCGGCGGTTCATGAAATCTGTCCTTCCCACCTTAAAAGTGTTTCCACACTTCCTGTGGTATACATGGAACCACGTTTTGCCGGCATGTCTTTCGAATCCAACGACAGAAAACTCCCCATCATCAAACTCCCTTTGATAGTCCTCAAGACCGGGAAGATAGATGCACGGACATTCCCGGTTCCCCCAGATAAATTCGTGGTAGCCTCCCGAAAGGGTCCTACCACACTTGTGCTTTACGTATTTCCCTGTCAGCGTATATCTGCCTTTCCCGCCGGCTTTCAGATCGATGAGCTCCTGCCTGGAAAGCTTCTTTGCACAGGAAGGGCAGATGCCTGTTGCCCTGTAGGAAAAGGGATGGGCGATGTATGTTTCGCCGCACATTTTACAGCAGAACGCATCCAGATATTGAAACCCCGGTTCGGATGACAGCCCCGCTTTCTCTCCGGCTTTCATGGCATCTAATCTGCTCCCGCGGCTCACACTGATATCCAGTGCATCATGTCCCCACTTTTCCAGGCAGGTAACGACCGGATCCCGGTACATGTCATAGATCAGGATTGAGATATCCGTATCCGAAACCTCCACAGGCTTTGCCTCCTTCAATACGTTCCCTTTATTCAGCGAACCAAGTTTTCCTTTCGGAATGGCCCACAGCCCGGTCTTATGCTTTGCACAGGTATGGATCTCATCCAGCTGATGCCAGACCCTGTAATAAGGGATCCTGCCTGACTTCACATCTTCTGCCATGCATTCCGGACAGAAACGCATATCTGTTACGGTATGGTACCAGTGGATATCGCCTCCATACAGGAACCGCCAGATGATCTTTGCCTGCGTCCCTTCCGTGAGGAATGGAAACAGAGCACAGTACAAAGTGTTATTCCGCATAAGCCTTAACGGCTCGGAAAAATCCATACCAAAGAGGTTTCCGACGGTATCTGCGGAGTGTTCCCATCTAAAACATGGCAGATAGTAATCCAGAAAGTCATTCATCTTCATATCATTCATATCTGCCAGGCGCATGAGCCAGCCAAGGATATGCTCGTCCTGACAGGGTTCATCATATACCGGTATCATGCCGTCACCTCTTTATCTTCTCCCAGGAGATTTTTCTGGAATTCCTCCAGATTTTCCGCTACTTTTTTATCCCGCTTTTCTTTCGTCTTACTCTTTACATGATTCAGACGCTCAAGTACGACCCTGACCATCTCTTTATTTGTCATGTGTTTGAAGTTATCAATATTCGTTTCACAATAGGCGAATGCGCTCTTGATCTTGCTGTCTGAAAACTCATCCATTACCATCAGGATAGAATCTTTCACCATACAGTACTTCTGGTAATGGTTGTATCCGGCTGCGATCTCTTCTTTCAGTTCCGCCTGCACTTTGGCATTCTCTATGACCTGCTTATCCTTTTCGATAGACTCACTAAATTCTTTTTGTGCCTGGCGATATGCATCCACAGAAGCGGATGTCTGCCCATCCAGGAACAGTTTCCGCATCCTCGTTAGCTTTGCTTTTGCAACACCCTTGATAAATTCCGTTGTCACCCTTATGTTCTTTGTGCCTTTCTTTCTGCGGGATTCATATTCCTGCTGGAGGGATACCAGCAGAATGGAAATCATATCAATACTGCCTAAGGTCCAAAAATAGATTTCTTCAAACATTTCATCCGTTAATTCCGCTTTCATCTCCGGCAGCATATATTCCCACATCTGCCCGGTGATCATCCTCATGCATTCTTTATCCTGCGGGATCAGGTCCATGTCGATATAGTTGGCAAGCAGCCTCCGTTCCTGGCGGAGGTTCCCATCCAGCTTCGCCATCAGGTCGTGGTTCCCGGTTGCAAATAAAAAGACCCCTGTTTCCTGCATGATCGTGACAATATTCTCGAAACTGGAACTCTTTTCCGTGCCAAACGAGAAAAATTCCGCTTCCTCAATGATCCAGCAGCCGATGTGATACCTGCGGATCCAATTAATGATACGTTCTGTCATCCTTCCAATGTTTGAAGATTTCAGCTCATCACGGTGCCTGCTCCCGCAGTCCAGAATGTCGTCAATCGTATTCGCAAAGGAAATAAAAAGGGCGGATATATTAGAATTGGCATAGGCCGTGGTCCGGATGATTGGGATCTGGATATAATGCCCGCCCTCGAACGTATGCTTTATCGCTCTCGGATATTTTTTGAGGGCGATATTGAGCGCCGTTGATTTCCCGGTCCCCGGAAGGCCGACCAGCCCGGAGCTCTTCGTCTCCCCGTTCATATAGGTAGAAGCCAGGATACTGATCTCAATATCGCCGTCCTCTTCATCATTTCTTTTGAGCTTAACCGGTCTTTCCGTTACCGCATACGCCCTTTCAGCATAGCTGGATACCAGCCCTTCATAGATCCGTTTATTGATCTCACCCTGATTGATCATGGGGAAGCGGACATCTCTCATGGAATAGATCTTCAGATGCTTATTCGCCCCTTCTTTTGTGAGGACAGGAGGGATGTATATCCCCTCCTTCACAGCTTTTAATCCGGTAAAAGGCTTTGGCAGCGCCTCGATATCCGGCTTTCCCTCATATCCTATGACAGGAACATATTCTGCTTCCACGATATCGGATTCCATAAAATCAGTAGAATCATACTGCATCTCCGGTTCTGTGTAGCTCATATCGAATTTCTTAATGTATTTCATCAATCTTCATCCTCCCATGCAAACATCGCATAGTACTCCTGCCGTTTTCTTTCACGTCTTTCTTCATCCGTCTCTTTCCGCTCAGGAACTGCCTCATCTGTTCTTTCCATTTCCAAAAGGTTCGTTTCCGGTACCTCGATCTGTTCCGGAAGGTCATACTCCTGCGCAGGTGCTTCGATCTGTCCTGCCAGTGCCGATTTTCTCCGCTCATTTTCCTGTTCCAGCTTCCGGTATACGGAGATATCTTTATTATCGTTTTTTCCCGGCACTAATTTCCTCTTCTTTTTGGAAGTCTCCATGATCTGGCGGGTCTTGGCCACATAGGTGAGAGTATTATCCTTATCTATCTGTTTATACTCTGTTTCCTTTCCCATCTGGTCTATATGATAAATATTATATTCAAACCAGGTCAGTCCCTGATAAGACATCTGATTCTCTTTCTTTGGCGCCAAAGGTACCTGCAGAACCTCTCCATCAATCTTCACCCAGATGTAGTCGACCAGCCTTGGGTCATATCTGGCTTCGTATTTCACTTCTTTCCTGGAATAATGGTGCTTTTCCATCAGGGCGCGGAACCTCGGATCCCTGCTGATGTATTTCAGTCCCTTGACGGAAATGCCCTCCATAGAGAGCGTGGCCCGCATATCTTTTTCGCACGGTTTACAGAGGGCAAAAACCAGCTTCTGCTTTCTGTTTTCCGTTGTAAAAATCGGGTTTCCGCAGTATTTGATTCCATAATCCCATAATTCACATGGAACTAGATTGATCCCTTTTTCAATCATATCTTTTGTAGGCTTGAACTTTTTACGGTATTTCTGGTTGAACATCAGGACAAAATTTTCAATGGTCTTTTTTACATTGGAAAGGATCATGCTTGCTGTCTTATAATGTTTTGATTCATATGCCTGATAGATGGCGCCAAACTCGCCGCCGAGATTTCCCAGTTCCTCCTGATAGACATGGAAACTATTTTCGACCAAACCTTTCATGGAGCCCTCTGCCGGAGGTACTATCGTGACATGAATACCACACTCTTTCCCCAAACGTCGCATATCTTTACTGATCCATTCGGAACCCTGATCCACACGGATCGAATTCGGTATGATGCCTCCCGGTGTAATATTGACCCTTGACATTCCCTCTACTTCCCTGTAATGCGGCGTATCCTCAAAAAACAGGTTTGAGAACAAGGAGCTTGCGCCCAAAAAACTGTTATTTTCGAATCCTACATAATATCCAATGATACAGGCACTATAGACATCCACAGCGAAATACACAACCGGTCTGCCGATACCATGTCTGCGGTCCTCCTCGGAAACGATAATCACATCCAGCTCGCAGGCATCGATTTCTACGATATCGCCTGGGAACTCACAGCCTGTCTGAGCATTTCCATACCGGATACGGTCCGAATTTCTTCTCTCCCGGGCACCTTTTTTGAATGCATTTACGTTAAGGTTTCCCAGTTGTTTTTTGACATATCTCCGGAATTTCTTCTCCGAAGGCACCTGTTCTTTGGGAAGGAGCTTTACCTCCTGGAATTCTCCATTTTCGTCAAAAATATGAGTGGAATAATGGTCCAGGAGCATGATGTTATATGCCGCAGTAACACTCTTCAGCTGCCCGCTTTTAAACCTTAGAAACGCTTCTTCGAAATATTTTTCCTGAGTTTGATCCATAACAGTGGCATGCCTGCCGCTATTTACTCCCCGCATATCTATCATACTGTACATATCACGACCGGACTGCAGATAACGGCGGATAATTTTATGCGTAGCCTTTGGTCCAAGGTTATACTTGGCCTGAAATGAAACAACCTCAGGAACAACTATATTTGACATCAGGATATAATAATTCGGATATATATTGTTTAAAATTTTCTCAATATCCTTTGCTTTTTCCGTAATCTCTTCCAGCTGCTTTTCTGATAAATCCACATGTTTTGGAGCATAGACATCTTCCAGCTCATAAAATTTCTGCGGATCAGCGGCAATCAAGTAGTCAAAATCAACTGTCTCAAAATGATATTTACTGATTCCAACTTCAATCAGGACCACAATCTCTGGATTCACTAAAAGAATACGGTAAGGCTTTCCAAGAAAGTGAACCACTTTCCCGGGTTTAATAAAGTTTGCTCTACTTATCATTTGTTACCTCCTCATACAATTTTTTTATCTCTGCTTCATGTGCATTGGCAATCTCGGCAAAACGGATGTAATTATCCAGATCAACCACGATATGCTTATGCGCTATTAAATAGCGGTACATATGGTCAGGAGTACTTACATTCTCTTTGTCATAGCACTGCATGACCGAACGGATATTGACTGCTTTTTTGTAATTCATGTCTTCAGAAAAGACCAGCTCCCATTCCACTCCCAAGGATTCCCAGTACTTCTTTTCGAGTATCTGGCGTCTTATGTTTCTCTTCCATACACGTTCATCCGTGCAAGTTTCTTTGTCAAAATTCTTTCTGCCTGACTTAATGGAATATGCTTTCAGTGTCCCATCATCATATAAGACAAGGAAGTCTGTTGTCAGGATACGATTTGGGATATTCAGTCCGTTCTCGTGTGCTACTTTTGCTACGATATCCGGGATCATGATCACCTGCTCTTTGATTTCAATTACTTTCTCCTCAAATCGCTTCAGCCAAAAGAAGTACATCTCTCCCATACTTAGCACATCAACAACACGATCTGTGACTGGATCATAGATCTGTGTTGCAGTTCCTATAGAATGGGATTCATTTGCTTTTTTGAATCCGACATATTCTGATCCTTGTCCGCGGCAGCGTCCTTCAAGGATCTTATTAATATCCGATTTTTCTTTCATAATTCGAAATTTCTCCTTTCTCAATTATTGCGGTCACAACATATATGTAATACATCTTATAGCTACTATTCACTATTTTTTAATTACGTCCTATGGTTTCTATTAGACTTTGATTATAATAATAGGTATGTACCTACGTTATAAATGAAAGAGGTGTAATATTGGAAACTATTAATATCTATTCAATAAATCTGAACCCCTGTGGACCGGATAAAAATGCTTCTTTGCAGAAATCAGACATTGTCAACTCTGTTTTCCATCACTATAAGGAAAAAAGCAGAATTCCCTGCGAGATGGGGAAGGTTGTAATGTTCTCCTTTCGCCCAAAAGATACAAATGGATACACGGCCTTCATTGAAGAATTCATAAATAAGAAAGTACAAAAACCATGTATCCTGATCTTTAAGTCCTTAATGGACATTACAAACCTTCCCAAAACAGCCTGCGTACGGCTTAAGAATCTGATCAATCAGGATGGTATCCGTGCAGTGTATTTTTCTGATTACAGCGCTGACTGCGATGCAAGCACCTATCTGGTTCAGTTAGCAGGAACGTTCAATGTTGAAATCGACTTTTCTGAACGTAAAAAAAGAAAGTCCCTCTATCCAGAAGCACTGAAGAACAAGATAAGAAGATTAAGGATTGTGGAACCGCCGGTACTGTATTCAGACCTTTCCGAGATCACTGGAATATCGGAAAGCACACTCCGTTCCATGGTCAATCCACCGAATACACAGGGAACCAGAGGTCCTAATGGAAGGCATATCACAGAGGATGAAAAGGCTGAACTGAAATCCATCATGGAAAGTGTAGAATGGGAGATTTTTCATTCCGTTGATCTTTTCCCGGAAGAATACATCCGGTAACCCAGGGCTCCATATGACACCAGGCTGTTTCTGCCTACAGAACAACCACGGTACCCGCTTCCAGATCTTCGATCACATCGACAAAGCACATAAACTCTGTCGGGTGTATGATCATCAGGCTTTCCGGTTCATCCATGGTCACGCTGACCAGGATGTGGATGCCATATTTTTCTGCCTCCAGCAGCAGAATGTCAAAAAAGCATCGCTCCATTTTGGAAGACCATTCCGGATGTAGGTCCGGGGCTTCCATATCCGGCCGGTACAGATACACATGATAAAAACGGTTGCCTTCGCTGTCGATGGCAACTTTTTTTATATCTTCTTCGATGATTATGTAGGAAGGCATGAATTTAAGTGTTCTGAGCACGTCACACCACTCTTCCGGAGTTCCCGGGCCTTTCCCCGCCCTGATCATCTGGATCACGTCATTTGGATGATATTTTCTCAAACTCTCATTCCCCCTTCTTCTTTCTGTCGGACTCCAAAAGTCCCCGGTAGCACATGACCTGTCGGTACAGTGCGTTAAATACACTCACTTTGTCATCCATAATCGCTTTATTGATTGAGATACAGTATCGCCCTGGATTCCCCACCTCGTAGGTAACAATACATCCATCTTCGCCCATCAAACTGAGGTCAGCATCCAGATTAATATGCACTCTTGTCTCACAAGGTGGCAGATCCAGTTTTTCGCACAGATCTTTCGCCCATTCATTTAGTTCTTCATCTGTCATAAGCAAAGCTCCTTTCACCTTTGTCCCTATTTTTAGGGATATATTTGTCTCTAAATATATGTAGCAAAAAAGAAAAACCTTATTTTTCCATATAGCTCATACGTGAAATTACCGATAAGCTCAGGAAATATAAGGTTTTTTCAAATTGAGAAAGGAAAATATTCTGACTGATAAGAAAAAGAGCCCGACCATTTAACATGACCTGACTCTCTCGTGTTTAATCATTTCTATTTTTTACATAGTTTGCTGCCAAAAATAGCACATATATTTCTTCCATCGCCATTTCAGCATCAATATGAACTATTTCACCCACACATTGGTTTAATCTTTCAACAATCCAATCTATCATTTGATACGCATAGCCATCTCCCCATACCGAATCTGATAATTTAGAAATTACATAGTGATATTCATACGGATACTCCGCATTAATCTCCGTATGCAGTTCATCCTGAATCATATCCTGAAGATTGCTCTGGATCTCATCCAGTTCTAGCAGAAGGGCTGCCTTATATTTATCAACAACATCTTTATTCTGAGGATTCTGAAAGCAGTCATTTTCAAATATGATTCGAATTTTTTTCAGTTCATAATCATAATAATCATTGTCTAATCTACGCTTATTTTCCTCGATTAAAAGATTAATTCTTTCGAGTACACCATCCCTGCTTTCAATTGGTATTTTTTTCTGTTCTTCATTATATGATAATACGATTGCATCAATTTGACGCATCAATTCTTTGAGATATAGATATCTCTTTTCTGCAAACTCAAACAATTTTGAGAACTGCACATCAAAGAATCTGGATTTCTTATTCGGATTATTGCTGTACAAAATCACAGAAAAATCCTGCCTTGAAAATGTTCCTCCGGACCAACTTGCAAACCATCTCTCGTCGTCATCATCATCCGGGAATACGTCCTGCAGATTTACCGGATGTGCTGCGAAGCAAGCTCTTATGGTTTTAAAATATATATTATCGGAAACTTCCTGATTAAAAATGCTTTTATCATCATTAAAAGGTATTTTACGTGTGTTGAACAGTACCCTGTGGATCTGTTGTATAGATTCCCACAATATATCAATACATGATATAAAAGTGATCATTTTAATGCTGGACCGATTATTGTTTTCTCGTGATAATAACGATGTATCAATACCTTCTAATGCCACTTCAATCCAATCCATGGCAGAGCACAAAATACTCCATTGATTCCGATTATCTTTATTTCTGAATATGTGGAGCATCATACCGCCTTCATTTACTTTATCCCTAAATTCAAGTAATAATTCATTATTCATAGAGCCTTTTCCTTAGTGACAATAAAAAAGTTACATTCCCTCATGCAATAAATAAAGCCAGATTACAAACAACCTGACTCTATTATGATTATTTAAAGCAAAACTACTCAATGCCTTTAATCAGCAAGTCGTTATGGCTTACGCCTGACTCATCTACCCACGTTATCGTAATCCTAAATTTTGGCCCTGTTCCACCCAAAAAAACAAACACTGGTTCTTCAAAATGCCCTCCTGGTTCTAATTTCTCAAAGGGGGGTCATATTATTTCCTATTTTGGACACACACGAACCTTCCTCAAGCTCATAATCAACATTATAGGCTATAGCATCCCCTTTGTTATAAACATATATTTTATGTTTGTTGGCAGATATTTTCGTAACACGAGCATCGATCTGTGCCTTTGGAATTCTCATCTGTTCTGCCTTGATTTTATCAACCTCAGCTTTTTTAATAAAAGCATCGTATTCTCTGATTTTGTCTTCCATTTTCGAAACTTTCCGCGTCTTCCAAAGTGCAATTCCAGAGAATATAACAGACACAATTGGCATTATGTATAGCGCAACACCTTTTACAATTTCTTTTAAAGACTGGATGTCCAATATTAATATCCTCCTCTACTTCAATTTTTTGAACATTTTCTTCAGCTCTTTTTCTAATTCCTTTGTAGCTTCATTTTTTATATCTTCAATATTAGCTGCAATCACTCCTTGATTCATTTGAAGCAATTCCCCTTTTGTGATGACTTTTCCACAATCAGAACATTTAAACTGTGCAGAATCCGGTGCATTTTTCAAATCAGTGTTTTCCAATTCCTTATCAAGAACAGAAAACATTGTGTTTCCACATACTGGACAATGTAATGCTATATTTCTACTTAAATCTTTCATTCAAATTCTCCCTTCATAACCCTTTTTATCACTGCGACAAAAATACGTGCTTATTCTTGATAATATTCAGCCGAATAATTACTGGATGACTGTCTTTCTTTGAACTTCATCTCCTTAAAATGCTGATATTTGTTATTATTTTACTTTTATTTTCTTGTAAATGCAATACAATTAAAAATAATATAACATCATCCCATTCACTCTATTTTAAAATATCTCTATTAGGAAATATCTCCCTGGTAAATATCCATATAACAAGAAACACCAGTTCAAAGACCAACGCCATTAATAAAAAATGCATGAAAATAAAGTGTTGATAGCAAATGTCCCCGGAATAAATGGCAGGAAGATCATCCCAGATATTCTGGTTTATGCAGGGATAATTTGGTCATGATATATAGCCCATACTTATTACAGATCATTTTACATATACATGAAATAATGGTCGTTATATGTCGACCATAATTATTTCACATGCTTATGAAAAATTGGTTACTATATATGGACCATAATAATTTACAGCCCTTTCCACATGCATAAAAATGTGGATTATTATAGAAGACCAAAATAATAAAAACCTAATCACATGAATCGTTTTCCACTTAACAAGACCAATATTTCAACATCCAAAAAAAGAACTTCTGCCGAAGCAGAAGCCCTCTTATAATCTACTTGTCAGCGCCTGATAAATTTGCGGATACGAAACCAAACACGGAAAATCCACTTTCTGATCGGGAAGAAAAACATCCAGATACGGAATAAGGCTTTCCATTTCAGATTGTCACAAACAATTTCTTTCCCATCACGGATGACTTTACACACCCTTGCAATGATACTTTCGTATGGCATAAACAGATCTCTGTGCAAATTTCCATCGCCTGTCGTCTGAAAGTAATTTTCCTCCATCCGAGTGATTCTATGCAGTATATACTGTTCCTCCGTAACACGATACAGTATGATATCCCCGACTCTAATATTTGTCCTGTCCGCTTTTTCTACGATCACCTGGTCCCTTCCATGGCATATTAACGGCCACATACTCATTCCGGTTACAGTAAAGGAAGCCTGCCTGCCCTCCGCAAGCTGTTCCTCTATAGCCATGAACAAAATTTTGGAACTTATCCATCTCTTTTCCTGCATTCTATATTTTCTCCAATATATCTTTCAAAACTTCTACCGCCCCTGGATCTGGCCTGCATCTTAAGCGTATGATCGGTAACTCATGTAAAATCTGCTCCAGTCCACTGACTGCCCTCTCTGCCATCTCCTTGTCCCACCGCGGGTACTGTAGATGAGGTAAAAGAGCCCCAAAAGCCTCCAGATCCATAATACGGCTGGCTTCATTCTCGCTTCCGCGTTCCAGAACTACCAGTGCTTTCAGCGGAACGTTGCGGTTGATCTGTTCTCCACTGGTACCAGACCATGGAATTCCAAAACCGGTCCACACTCCATTCTTCTCACAACAGGCAGCGCGGTCCCCATTGATAATCAGGGCATCCTGATGATCCCTCCAAAGACGGGCATGAGTCGTCTTTCCTGTGCCGGAAGGTGCGGAAATGATAAACCCTTGTCCCTTGTATTCCATCAGCACACCATGAAAGGTCAGGACGCCGTGTTTCAAAAAAAATCCCGGCATTATTCGGCCTAAATATTCAAATGCAAGAGCGCCGGCAGATTGTGTATGATCTGCCAGAAGGGTTATCCGATCCCACTGTGGGCTTATCAAATAGCTTAAGTACTCTTTTTCACTCCGTTTCCGGACATATCTCCAGACTATATCCCCGTCCCGCCGGCCAAATACCTGATGCCTGAAGAAACCGGCATCTTCCGTAAAAGAAAGGCCATCTTTCCTGGGAAAGACAGCCTCGTCTGAACCGTTTCCGGACAGGTCCGTGATCATGTCATAATTTCCTTGGTCTGCAGTTAAGTATGGATCCAGTTTCCAGTGCCAGCAGCCTCCGGTTATATCATGATACGTATAAATAAATTTACAGGTAATACCTGCCAGTTCCACGATCATCTGCATAAAAATGATTAGCTCCAATTAGTTGGCTCATTCGGGTCGAACTTTTCACCATCAAACGCAAACTTTGCAAGATCTTCTATTAGCTGTTGCTGGATCTGTGCACCTGTAATACCTTCTGGTACATTATAATAGTCGATAATCTTCCCCAATCTTGCGTCACAATTTCCGCCCATCGTAAACTTGACATATCCATCGCCACCCTGAGTATTCGGATCATCATAATCATAATACCAGGCTCTAACTCTACCATTTGAGTCCATAGACCAGCAGTTTTTCGCGATATTCTGTGGCTCACGAATATCCACAAACCTCATGGAAGGTTTTTCATAAACTTCACTTCTCATCATAACAACCTCCTAAAACTTTATGAATCATTTTTGTATTGTCACATATATATTTGGGAACACCTTGAAGGCTCCCTGTCTCTGAATAAACGAACGCAGGACAACATTCGCACAAATGTTTTAATTCACACGAGATACATTTCTGATTTTTCGGCGGCAATTTCACTTCCATCGGGAACCGATCCCATGCATTTTTGAATCCCAACCGGACCACATCCGTTTGAAATGCCCCTAATATCTGACATCCCTGCAATTTTCCATCCCATGTGATTGTATAACTGTTCATTCCTGCATTACAGCCGAGCAAAGTCAGCCATTTTTTCTCACTCTGTGGTAGTTTTACGTATTTCAGACATCCTTCGTCCCGGTTCTCTTTTCCTGGGAAAACGCGTCGTATTGTCCTCTCGTGTACCAGATCGAACGATTCCTGCGCGGAAAGCCTGCAGGATTCCACATCTGCACAGGCGCCACGTACTCCTTTTGTGACCAGTCTGGTATTTGTCAGCAATACATTTTCTCCGGCCTCCCTGCGGACCAGTTGTTCCATCGCTTCTACATCGTGCCGATTGTCCTGTATAACCGTAGTACGGTAGCGCATTTCCGAAGGCAACTGACATAGTTGACGAATCCCGGCAATTGTCCTCTCATAAGCGTCTGCATTTCCGCACACTTTTTCATATGTCTCCGGCGAAGCACCATAGATCGTAACCCCGATTTTATGCGGCGGATACTTTCGTAATGTATCCATGATTTTTGGAGTAACCATCGTTGCATTCGTATATAATTCAATGATAAACCCCTGCTTATAGATTCCTTCCCAGATTTCACAAAAATCCGGTCTGAGCATTGGCTCTCCGCCGGTAATCAAAAGGCTCAGAGTTCCTGCTTCTGCTACTTGCAGTGCCATATCAATCCACTGCTCTGCTGTTAGTTCCTTTGCTATCAATTCCGGGTTTTCCCGGTCATCGTGGCGGAATAAACACATCTTACAGCGAAGGTTACACCGAACAGTTAGTTCAAACGTGCCGTTAACTGGATTCCTCTTTGGCATTTCTGTCAGGATATTTTCTCTTTCCATTTTACGACACCATCACCATCTTATGTTCCAGCAGTTCCTTAAGAAAGTCCAGCACATCCTCTACTGCCTGTTCATGTGGAATCTTATATTTCTCTTCCAGTGTCTGTTCCAGTTCGTTAAGCCGGCAGGGTGTCTGCAGCTTTTCCCACAGATCCACGGCACTTGGATTGATCTCAATATATCCATTAAAATCAGCAATATTAGCCCCTACAGAAATCAATACATCCGCGTCAGCTATTTTCCGGTAAATGTACTCCTGAGATGCCTGATATTTCTTCTGGAACCGGTATCCAGCCTGCTCCAATTTGATCTTCAGCTCGGCATCCGATAACTGATTCACGTCACCAAGCCCTTCCAGATTAACCGGGATAACGGACATCTCTGGTGACTGCCATTTTTGTTTCATTACATATCACCTCTCTTCAAAACATAAAACGTATACATCAACAGTTTCATTAACATGAACTATCATAAAGGAGATTCTTTTATATATATATATATATATTCTTTTATATATATATAAAGAAACAGATACATCAAATGGTACACCTTTTGATATATCTCATTTTTCTTGTTTTCCAATGTCAAAATAATTTCTAATAATAGAAAAAAGTGGTAAAACACTTGATTTATGAATAGAATTTGCTTATAATAAATGCCATAAACTGGCTATCAAAAGGTGTACCTTACGATAGCTTTTTTGTTTTTCTATCGTTTTCCATCAGACGGTATTCCCGTACCCTGCGATAGAAAGTAGCTTCGCTCATGCCACACTTTTCCACTGCCTCTTTAAATGAGATTTCTTTTTTCTCCCATGCCTTTATAATCTTGCCAAAATCATCAGGAACCTTGACCTCCGGCCGCCCAAACTTAACCCCTCTTGCTTTGGCCGCTGCGATTCCTTCTGCCTGCCTTTGCCGGATATTGCTTCTTTCATTCTCTGCTACAAAGGAAAGTACCTGCAGGACAATGTCACTTAAGAATGTTCCCATCAGATCCTTTCCACGTCTGGTATCTAAAAGCGGCATATCCAAAACTACGATATCAATACCTTTTTCTTTTGTCAGTACCCTCCACTGCTCCAGAATATCCTCATAATTACGTCCCAGGCGGTCAATGCTCTTAACGTAGAGCAGATCGTCTTTCTTTAATTTCCGTACCATCTGCTTGTACTGTGGGCGGTCAAAATCCTTGCCAGACTGCTTATCCATGAAGATATTCTTTTCCGGTACTTTCCGTTCCCGCATGGCAACCATCTGCCTGTCCTCATTCTGGTCACGGCTGCTGACGCGGATATATCCATAAATTGCTGCCAAAAAGTCCTCCTTTCCTGCCAGGTAGTAAATCTTGCACTGAACCCGGCATCTCCTTTTATTTTAATATGTAAGAAGTTGTTCTGAAAACAGCCAAAAAAATAGCCAGGCTGGTAAAAGCCTGACTCTCAGGTAGGAAAGAACAACGTAAATGGGTAATTTTATTCTTCATATACAATATTGCGGAAAAGATCTTGATTTTCGTTCTATATGCATCAAAAGCCCCCGCCGAAGCAGGGGCTCTTATTGTTCCATTTTATTGTTACATTACTGTTTGTTACGCTTACGGCGTTTCAAAGTCTCGTAAATGCCATATCCTGCAATACCGCACAATCCGATCAGGGTGAACAGTAACGCCGTGTTTGCACCGGTGTCCGGAAGTAACGGAATCGGTGCCGTATTCGTAAATGTGATCACCACATCCTCGTACAGATCAACCGTTTCTTTGGCAGTTGCCAGATCCTGGTTACGGAGTGTATTGGCATCTTTAACTTTTGCAACTGTATCCAAAACTCCGTCAGCATCGTTATTATCCGTGATCTCGTAGGAAGAGATATACCTTTCGGCACCGTCTTCTCTCACCTGATAAGTTGCTCCGATAGGAAGTCCCATGATCTGATAGGTATCGTTTGCCTTCATATCCCACTCAATCGTTGCATTTCCGTTTTCGTCAGCTATGAAGTCAAATGTCTCTTCAGATGCCTACTTAAAGTAAGCAGCTGGCTCTGTTACAGGGATCTTGTCGAGGAGAACCTTCGCTTTTTCAGGTTCTGTAGAATCACTCATCCATAAATTTCCAAGCCTCATATCAGCGTAAAGACTATCTCCGGTATTTATTGTTACACTCTCCGTTCTCTGACCATCGCTTACATCCCTTTTGGTAGTTGTGACCTGAAGCTTACCATCGATTATAGCAAAATCATGGGTATAAGTAGTCTCACCGTAACCATATGCAAGTATAGAAACTCCATCCAATACCTGAAGATCTTCGTCTGATACCTTGGTATAGGTGTTATCTGTTTTAAAACCAGATAAATCAAGAGTCTTTTTTCTCGACGACTTGGTAAGCGGTAAAGCAGAAATATCACTTTCCTTTATACTCATCTCAAAAACATTACCGTTTGATGAATTGTAAAAGAGTGCAACATAAGAGTTATAAGCATTAACATGAATACTGAGCCTGTCAAACCCTTCTTCTCTGTCTCCATATCTATCTGTAATTCCAAGTCCGTTGCCCTTATTGTCAAAAGTATATGTTGCATAACTAGCATATTTATACGTGTATCCTGCCAGTTCAGAAATCAGTTCTTCTGTCAGTTCAAAACTTTCAGGCATATATTTTGAAAAGTCAAAAGTGCCTTCTGTTTCATCAACAGGAGCTGTTGCCTTCTTTAAGGTATACTCTTTACCCGGTTCCAGTCCGGAAAGGTCTGCTGTATAATGGAACTGGTCGGTCGTATCTGCAAGACCTCCGTCCACTTTCTTGGTAATCGTTACATTCTGGCCCACTTCTTTTGTGTTCGTAAACAAATAGCTGATACTGCTTCCGGCTGCAAGTGTTTCTGTACCAGTCGAAAGATCACTTTCCGGTACTTCGTTTCTGCCATCGTCAGATACTGTATATTCGCTTCCTTCTGTTACAGAATAGGAAGGAAGATAACTGTTTCCAGCCTCTATGATCTCATACTGGACTTCTGGGTTCAGGTCTTTGATGTCAACGAAAGCACCGTGCTTTAAATGGAACACATAGTAAGCCTCGCCGTTCTCGTCCGCAACAAAACGTCCGCTGTCGGCGTTGTATCTTGCTTCACTTTCACAAAGACTATTGCCTAGAATAATACTTAATACAAGAGCTTTCTGCCGGTAATTCAAATTGTCATAGAAAGAAGAAAAGTGAAAGGAATGTTCTTCCTTAAAA
>AUXO012276087.1_pt1 | contig 16160 bp, 12 predicted proteins | sample 768731 | NCBI WGS metagenome assembly AUXO01 (sample SAMN02715735, study PRJNA202380) | gut metagenome | biome: sheep rumen | host: Ovis aries | place: New Zealand: Palmerston North
AAGGATAGACTACTATATGCTCTTAAACGACCTCTGCTCTAATCTTCTTCCTGATTCCGTCAGACTTAAAGAAGAAGAATACAAGGATTCGGTGATAAACGGAAACAAGTATTATTTGAACACATATTCGTTCGTCAAAGAAGGAGATACCGTCTATTGGACATTCTCTGCATTGATGCCAACGGACTATTACAAAGTAATGACGCTGTCAAGTATCACCCATGACTCATATAGACATTCAATAGAAATGTCAGATGAGTTTATGAAAAAAGTAAGGTTTAAATTAGAAAAGAGATGAATTGTGCATAAGGGCATAAACGAGATAGAAAATGCCCCCTATAACAATCACCTTGAAAAGAAAATAAGTAAATGGAGACAAGAAGAACTGTAGTGAGCGTTCCTTTAGAGAACATAACCATCCTTTGCCGTTCACACAATGGTCATACATCAAGGTAAAGACCAGTAAACAGGCAAGGATAAACAACAGTGTCTCCGTCAGTTTGATAATCATGGCGCAAAGGTATGAAAATAAATCGAGTTAAAGGAAAGAATGAAAAGGAAATGTCCCGGAAAGGCTCCTTTTTTATGAATATTTACTATTTCCTCGTCTTGTATAGGTACATTGCACTACTTATACTCGGCCTTGCGTTGTCTGCATTCATATTACTTCTCGTTCTCGACTTTCTGGCTCCAAATGAGCTTAGTGCCATTGACAGGAAAGCTACCCTGAAATTGTTTAATGAATTACAAGAGGCAAACAGACATCAGGATGCTATTCTTCTAATGGAGTATAAAGGCAATACTGTCTTAAAGGACTCACCCCTTGAAATAGAATACAAATCAAAACTGGCAGACTCCTATATCCATGTCGGTGATTATAGCAAAGCCGAGAAAATGCTCATTGACGTACAGAACCATAGTTCAGAGTATTTGAAGGATCTGGACGAGGATATATTGAAAAAATATCCCCAAATGGATGTGTTCTTGAATTTTTCACTGGCGAGAACAGTCTACCAGTTTTATGAAAAGGTGGGTGACAGAAAGAACCAGAAGAAGTATTTCAACATCTACAAAAGCTATTACGACCAATGCGATGACAAGATAGACAGTCTCAGCATCGTTATATATAATGATAGGACGTGGTTCCATAAAATGAGCACACTCAACTCAAAAGAACTAATCACCTATGACTCCATCGTCGTAGCATCATTTGATAATGAGGAGAAGGCTATCGAATTGATGAGCCGGTTTGTCAACCAGGTGATTGACAGGAATGAATTTGGGCCTTCATATAAGGTAAAATGCCTTAACAAACTGATTGGCTGGCAACTTAATAACGATAAAGTAACTGAAGCCTATGTCAATATTGCAAGAGCTGTAGATTTGGTACGGAACATGAAGTTCGTTGACGAATATGTTCATCTTGGAGAACTATCAGATTATTGCTATCAAATACATGATATAGAAACAAGCAAATCATTGTTCAAGAAATACCAGCAGTTCCTTGACGAAAGATATGAGAAGAGCGACTTCGAGTATCTATCCAACTACGCGCGTTCGTTCAGATATTTGGAGGCAGAAAACAAATGGGAACAGTTGAATGATGAGCTGGAAGAGTATTGCATTGGTATGAGAAGACAGATTGCATTGAACATCCCATCCATGACTGAAGACCAGCGGGAGTTCTTTGCAGAGAAATTCGACATAGCCTATAATTATGCTTTCCACCTCCTACAAGTACATCCAAATGACAGGCTGGCTGACCTTTGTTTCGATAACGTTTCATTCAAAAACGGACTGTTGTTACGCTCGAATAGGACTATAGAAAACAGTATTCTTGCACTCAACGACCCAGAGGTTGAGAAAAAGTACCAAGAGTTGAAAGAATGCCGTCTAAACCTAATGTATCAATCTGTTTCAAAAAAGACATTTTTCAATAACAGAGAAAAGACAGAGGCAAGAATTGACGAGCTGGAGAAAGAATTGGCCTTGAAATGTACAGATTTTAAGACAAAGAACGATATTGAACAGAACAGTCACAGCTCACTCCAGTCAAAATTGACAAAGGATGAGACAATCGTAGAAATGATCGAATGCAATAACGACCTATGTGCGTTAATACTTGACGAGAAAAAGCATGTGACTTATATTCCTATAGGGAATCTATCACAGATACAAGATAAGCTGCAAAGACCTATCTTTGAAATCTATCATGACGAGACGCTGACAGACATCATCTGGAATAAGATAGCCCAAGTAGTCAAAGGCAAAAAGACGGTTTTCTATGTTCCCGTAGGAGTGTTCAACCAATTAGCAGTAGGTGCATTATACGTCGGAGACAATCAGTACCTGTCTGACAATTATGACATGAGACTACTCTCTAATCCGTCTGACATTATTGAAAGACATCCGCTTGACCTTACTGCCAGCACAACCAAAATCTCTTTATGGGGTGGCATAGACTATGGTATGAATGCAGATATTGTACAAAAGAAGCAAAATAGGTCAGCTATTTACAGAGGAGAAACATTAAGCAATTTACGATACGCATTCCGTGAGGTGACAGACATCTCCCAAATGCTTAGTGGCAATAATATCAAGAACACAGTATTCTCCAGTAATAATGCAACGGAAAAAGCATTTAAGGAAAGAACACGAGAGAAGGACTATATCATCCATGTCTCCACACACGGATTCTTTAATGAGAAGAGTGACTTACACAACTCCATGATGGAGTCAGGTCTCTTCTTCGCTGGAGCAAACAAATACTGGAGTAATGACAGCATTAGCCTTGAATGGGGAGAAGAGGACGGAATCCTTCGAGCAGCGGAGATTGCGCAATTGAATCTTTCCGGCTGCTCATTAGTGGTACTCTCTGCATGTGAGACAGGTTTAGGATTCAGCGATACGAGCGAGGGTGTTTATGGATTACAAAGAGCGTTTAAACTTGCTGGTGCTGATATGGTACTAATGAGCCTTTGGGAAGTGGATGACCAAGCAACGGCCATGCTCATGACAGAGTTCTACAAGAACTTGTTAGCTGGAAAAGATGTTGATAATGCATTAGAATTGGGGAAAAGAGCGGTTAGACGACAATATCCATCTCCTGAGGATTGGGGCGGGTTTGTGTTATTGCATTAAAGACTTATTGTCAATCGCTACAATCTATCGATTATGTTATTACTAATATAGCCACAGCTTTAACCGTGGCTATATTTTTTAGTATCGAGCAACTATTAACTATAGGACAATAGCCAAAAGCATTCCAATAATGATAATGAACATACCTGCGACTCTTTGCACAACGACTTCAGCATGAATACTATTAACCTTTTTATAGAATGGCATAAGTATCAACTTAAATATGAATGCCAAGCCTTTTGCCAATATCAATCCACCAATATAAACGCCAATATACCACCAGTGTTCCGTAAATGTCAGATATATCAAGAAGCCTAACACAAAAACAACCCCGATGATATTAAGAAACCCATATACGATTCTCAACAACGGGTTTTGCGTCCAATACTTCTCAATAAGGTCTGCCTCGAATTTACCATTTGGCGTTTCGGGAACGCATAATTGAAGGCCGATAAGAACGATAAACGAGGATATTAAAATTGTAGAAACCTCCATAACACAATCTTATTATACGAATAATTGTAATACTTTGCTTGAAATGTCATTGGCATTTGTCCCTTTCTTAAATTTCATTTCTGAGACAACCATTTTATTATCCAAGACCACGACAGACATTACCGGTCCCCCATAATCCATGAAATTACCAATCACCAATTCCTTATTAGAATTCTTTTTCGCGAACTTAATTTGATCAGTACGCTCAAAGGTGATATAGTTGTCCTTATTCTTAAGGACTTCGGATATAAAATCACCGAAGTTGTTTCTCAGGAATGTTGCTGTGCCAGGAGTCTGTAGAGCTTTAGCTTCATCCCTGTCAATCATCTTCATGGTAGATACATACCATGCAATAACTGCAATCGCAGCAATAACGACTAATGTAATGCTCATATTGTATATTTTTTTGGTTATAAAATAGCTTCAAATTACTTTGACACCTCATTTCCCCATCTGACGCATAATTGAGTTGGTTTTGAGATAATCGTCCTCGGTAAGGAAGTTATATCGACGTTTACCCAAACGAACCAAGAGGAAATTGTGCAACCAACTTTGGTTGAAGTTTTTAGGCTTATTGGTTCCTGGAACAGGATTTTTACAGAATTCCTGAGTGATTCGTAGTTGTTCCATATTCGGATGGAATTTACATTTGGAAAGGAGTCCGTCTATAATATCATATGCATCTTTGTAACGCTGTATTTCTATAAACGAACCTGCCAGACGCATAAAATTTTCAGGCGTTGGACTAGATTGGACAACCTCCTGTAAGTAGGCATTCATGACGGAAAAATACTTCATCTTCCGCTTGAACTTGATAAATGACCATATCCACATTACGAGGATAACAATAATAATGATGATTGTCATAATTTTATGGTTTGGGGTGAATACTATAATTATGAATTAATGCTAACTCCATTCATCATCGTCATCTTCCGTTTGTACTGTTACTGTGTGAGATACAGGTTCTTTGCTATCAGCCGTTACCTGCATGAAAGTATCGAAGAATTGATTCATTGTGTTTATGGTAAACAAATGAGCATCATCATTGGCAAACTGCCGCAATGATTTTAAATCAGCATCCTCTCCTAATGCAATCACATAACGATGAGAGTTAACAAAAACAATGTTGTTATTTAATACTTCAATTCCATTCTCGTAGTCATCAGTTGGACAGCCATCGGAAAGCAAGATTATTGTTACTTTCTCGTTGGAGGAAGAACAGTCATTAAGTATAACATCAAGTTCTTTACATGCGCTACCAAGAGGAGTCATACCGTTGGCTTGTTGTTCTATCCATGCAAAGTCACCGATTTTCTTAGGTCTGTCATACATCCATTTGGCTGTTTTTCCAATAGTCAAGATGGAAAGCTCCAGGCTACCCTCCCCCACAGAAGACTCCTGAAGAGTCATAATGATGTTACTCATCGAGTCATTCAAGGCACCAATTTTGGCACCTTCCATGCTACCTGATATATCGAGCAGTATGAAAAGCTTCATATTAAATCACCTTAGCAACAGCCAGAATATTTATAATAATTGAAATAACCAAACCTATTGCCAGTATAACGATCCATTTCTGAGACTTAGCATTGGCATTAAGTAGCTGGGCAAAGCCATTAGCGAGTTTCGCATCAAGATTGCTGCCCATTTGTATTTGTTCGTTATGAAACTGTTCCATGCTGGAGTGCAATCGATGTATCTCAGACATAACACCCTGAAACATTCCCTCAATTTCGGAAGTTAAAGAACGATAGCGTTCCAATATGGATACAAGTTCCGCTTGTACTTCCCTCATTGAGGTGATGTAACGTTCTATGCTTGTGGCAAACTCGGTCTTGATTTGTTCTAAGACTGTTTTCTTGTTTTCCAAAGAAGTGTTTAAAGCAGTCTCAAACTGAGTCTGCTTTTCATCTATCGACTTCTTGATGTTCTCCAAAACTTCCGATGATTTGGTGATTTCCTTCTCCGTGTCCTCTTTGATCTTTGTAAGAATCACCCCATAGGCTTCTTTCTGGTCTTTATGGGTTTTCTCCAGACTTTCAGAATACGCTTTGACGGACTTTTCACATGCTTCGGAAAAATCTTGCTTGATTTTGTCTGTAGCCTGATCAATCGTATCGATACGAGACCGAAGTTCTGTAAATATGGCGTCTGCTTCCTGAACAACCTCACCTTTTACAAGTTCCTGGCTGTTCTTCACATTATCCAAGATTCCGTTCAGAGTCTGATAGATGTCAGCAAAATCGTTTGTGAGTGCAGTGAGCTGGGCTTTAGCACCATCATAAGCAGCGACTGTTCGCTCGACTTGCTGCTTAGCCGATTCAATACCCTGAAGCTTTTGCTCCAAGTTCGAAAGTGATTTCAAAATTTCTTGTGAATCCATATCTTTAATAGTTTTATTACATTTTTGAATAGTTATCGGCAAAAGAATCTAACCATTTAATGTGATCCGAGAGTTCTGCCTGTAACTCCAATTCCTCAAAGTGTTTGAGGTCATCCTCTGAAGCTATGTTTCTGCCATGAGCATTAAGAAGGGACTTGAATTGTGCTATACCTGCATAAAAGGCATTTCCATCTTTAAGTTGTTTCTTAAATGCAAGATAGCCCTCGATATAACTACTTTCAAGTTCATTCCTCATATTCCGATTACTCCCGACTTTCAAAGCCAAGAGACAATATACATTCAATAGCGATAACACTGGATTGGTATCAGTTGTTCCCCTACGTATTAAACGGACAGCACCTTGAAGATGCTTGATGTTATCCTTAGGAGAACCAGAAACGCCAATCACGTCACCATCTACAACACGCATGTATTTATATAAAAGGTCAAAGGACGACAATCTGCCCCGTTCAGTTTCATCAAGGAGAGAGAAAGGCTCATCATTGTCTGTCCTATATCCCTCACGAGCATATTTTGAATTGAAATAATAGTATATCTCGTCCTTCAAATCCTCATTGATTTCTTTCCAGTCCTTGCTGTCATCTATGCCTATAAGACAGAAATTCCGCATATCATCAATGGCTCGCTTCCTCTTCAGGGCAACTTTATCATAGATGAACTCCGTGAGATATCCCAAGCATTTATGAATCTCATTCTTACCTTTACGAACACTTGCCTTCTCAACTTCGTTTTCTGCTCGTTCTTCTGCATAATAACGCATCAAGAACTCTTTCAGACGTGTATAATAAGAGCCGTTCTTCTTCCTGGTGGAAAGAATACGGAATTTTCCTGTAGAATAGTCCTGTGTGAAATCATCTATAAGTCCAATGATACACATCCTATAAATGGCCTTTGCCACATCTGCATAGGAAATATCATCATAAGGGATAAGGGAAACGACTTCGGTGCCGGGTTGGGCATTCAAGACCGTTTCCAAAAATCCTTTTGCCGTTAGATGCTGATTGGGCTTGTCCTTCTTATCGTTACCAATAAAGTATTCAAGCTCCATCTCACTCAGCAGATGATGCATGTTTTTCTTCTCCTCAAACTCACCTTTGAAGTTGTTATCAAAGAAATACATGACCGTATTGTAATCAGCACCTTGATACTCTATACTTTCTTTCGGTATGCGCAAACCAGCCGTTCTTAAATAGTCATTCAAATCTTTATGGTAGTGCCACCCACGCATATTTCTAGAAACAAGCCTCAGTTGACACTCACTGTACTTAGAACAATTTGGCCCACAACTCCATGTTGCCTTATTACCTGCTGGGTCAACATTATCTGTATTGCATTTTAGGCGAACGATATCACTGAGGGGGTTGCAACGGTCAATGTAACGTGGATCAACGGTCACATGAAATGCTTCCAAAATCTCGTTCAAATCACTTTCCTTAAACCATTTCCCCTTTATGATATTAAAAGGCGCACCATACGACGAACATCTGTTGTTGATACGAGCAAGATGATAATCAGACATAAAGATTACGGCCAAGGCCATCTTTCTGTCCCTACCTGCTCGTCCTGCTTCTTGCACAAAACTTTCTAATGAACTCGAATAGTTCATGTTTACAGTGAAACGTACATTCGGTTTGTCAATACCCATTCCAAAGGCTTTAGTGGCAACCATAATAGGTAACTCGTTATCTCTGAACCGACGCATGTTGACCATAGACTCATTGCCTTGAACAGCACCATCCTGTGAGGAGCCAGAAAAAGAACCCACATCACATTTCTGCCGCAATAAATCTGCATTGACATTCACACTGACACCTGTCGTATTAACGTGTGGACAGAAAATGATTCCAGATTGTTCATATCTGGCTTTGGGATAATAGTAATCATCCGGCATATCTACCTTTAACTGCGAGCCGTCAAGTTCTTCGAGACTTTCCCTTTCCCTAAACCTGTCCAATATGCGCTGAATAGACTCTTCCGTCTGTAAATCACGGATGTAGTTTGGTACCTTATCGATGTAGTCTACCAAGAATTTGGACTTTTGTTTGTTCGTAGTATTTCTATCAGCGATTGAGACCGCTTGACCATAGGATGCAAGAGTGCCTGTAGGGTCATAATATTGGTCTTCGGCATATTCGACCTCTATACGTTCAATTTTATATTGTAATTCAAGACGGTTACTGTTCTCATAACGTACAATAGAGTCTGGATCCAGCGAGAACGCTCCATTGCCTGTCAATTCCCTCTCTACATCAGACAACACATCAAATGAAGCAGTTGCAGTTAAGCCAAAAAGTGAGATTGCGCCATTCTTGGCTCTGACAAAACTATATAAGTTTCGGCCAAGATGAAGATATGAGAAACGGAAATCCTGACCCCATTCAGAAACACAGTGTACCTCATCAATCACGCCATAGGAGAAATATACGTTAAGATTGTACATGTTCTGCAAACGCTCACGAAACTCATAGATACAAAGCCTTTCTGGTGACATAAAAGTAAATATCACACGAGACGTTTCCATCATCAGTTCATGTTCTGTCTTCTCCTCTGGCGAAAGTTCAGAGTTAATATATGTACAAACATCTATGCCGTTAGACAACAAACCATCATATTGGTCCTGCATCAGCGATTTTAACGGGTCGATGATGACAGTAATGCCTGGCTGCAACATAGCTGCAAGCTGATACGTCAGCGACTTACCACCACCTGTGGGAAGCAAACCGATAACTCCCTTATTCCTTAAAGCTCTATTTAAAATAGGAAGCTGACCTGGCCGGAACTCTTCCTTTCTGAAAAGCAATTGAAGGAAGTATAACAGGTGTGCCGTAGATTCTTCTATAACCTCATGTCCACCACTTTGGGTGATTCTTGTTACCGGCTGATATGTTATTCTGTCAGTGGTATACACTTCTCGAACACCATAGACATATTTAGATGATCTGACATTGAAATAACAATCATTCTTGGCCTTAAATTCTGAAAACTGCACGTTCTCAGCATCTACCTGTTCTTCAATACCGAAATCTATAACCATGTCATATACCTTGCTCTTATCAATCCGCTTGGATGACTGATAAGAAACATTGCCCAAATGAAGGTCTGAATCAGGATAGTTTGGTGACAAGATATGAAGGGTTACTTTAGGGAATCGCCTGTCTGCATAGTCCTGAGAAAGCTGTGTCAGATGGTTGTACATCATTTCCAAATCAGCAAATGCCAATGCAGCACATGGTACATCATTTTCCTTAACCAGGACATCCCATTCACCTTGCTCCAAAGAGATGTGACCTGTCAGGACTGCTTCGATGATGACTTTTTGTATTCGGGCAACACCTATAGGGACATTGCGTAGAATCTTCTCATGGTCTCGTACCTTAACATCATCGGTTGTGGTATAGCTAATGGTTCCATATTGTACAGAGCACTCTGAGAATGAGTACAACTTATTTAATACTCCCTCAACGAATGGAGAACATTTTGATGGAAGACCTCTTGTAACAATATTACTAAGGACAGCCAAAACAGGATCTATGTCTTCATAGATGCTTGCTCCAATATCAAAAGGCGCAAGAACTTCAAAAGAAGACATCTTTCGCCAATACGTCTCGGATTCCTTGTGAATCTTGTCCAATTCTCCAATTGCATCGAGTCGATAAGCAGCAAAGAACTGTTTTGGAGGATAATAAGACAGTGGCACAAGGAAAGGCTTTCCTTCCTCTCTGACGATCTGAAAACCCTTGGCAACACAGCCATACCATCTGCCACTTGGCAACTGGCGGTATTGTCCTGCTTTGAAGTCGATGAACAAATCTGCTCTTCTAAGAGGAAAGTAACGAAGGAAAGACTCTATACGTTCATTACCGAAATTGACCGGGCCAACACATATAAAGTAGTGACGGTAGCCTGTCGAACCAATCATCAAAGCCAGTTCCTTCAAGTCTATCGTTGCAATGTCAAGAATATTAGAGAACAGGTGAATACATATCTGCTCCTCCACATGCAAGCCTGTTAAAACTTCTCCAGTAAAACTCTTGTCTGTAGCAGGAAGATAATTCTTCAAAGTCTCAATATAGACATCATCATTAACGGCAAGCTCAACATTCAGTCTTGCACGCTCCAATGCAACAGAGGATGGCTCAACAAGTGTCACCTTCTTCAATTTCCCATTCAGCCCATTTTTCCTGAGCTGATCTATCATATAGACACTGGCGATACCCTGTCCGCACCCCCAGTCGATTATCTCGTAATCGGTATCTATATTCCTGAATGGGAATTGACTGATAGCACAGGCAAGCTTGCCTTTATGCATTTCTCCATACGCGGCAAGATAACAGCACAGTTGTTCTTCGGTCTCCAGAAGTGCCGTACCATGCTCCAACCCAGGATAGAACCAAGGCTCCCTTTTATGCTCATTTGGAACATTCAGCGTTGCAGTACGGATGATGTCATCAAATGTAAGCGGGCTAAATGAATGTATGGTGTCTATATAACTCATTCTTTCTCACCAACCAATATATTCTCACTATACGGATTCTCTTTATGCTTCTTCCAGTTCTTGACGGCGACAGCCTTACTGGTGTTTGCGTAACAGTATTCACAAAGATGTACACAGGTGTTATATTGTCCTATATCCTTGCTAATGATACAGCCACAGAATTGCCTCTGCCCTTTGTCTTTGTTATCTTTCTTCTTTCGCACATAGACGGTATCGGTAATCTCAATAGCATCATCGGGTATATCTGCTCCAAACTCTTTGCCAAAATGAGATACAACCTCCATGCCCAGGAAATTCATTAAAACAGAATCATTATATGCGATTCTTGCTATCAAGGCATCATCGATACAATGATTATGCTGAATATGGTATTTTTCCAAATCGATCTTCTCCCCACATGTAGCAAGCGTATAGCCCCATTTTTGATTTAGCCTTTCTAATCCAGCGGCCAACTCATTCATAGATTCTTCTGTGAACAGACGATAATTGATATGATTTGCCTCCAGGTTACTCTTTACCTTCCGATATTCTGTAATGTCAGCAAAACTAAACACCAATTTCTCGGTATAGCCAAACAGTTGGTCGCCAATATTTTCGACCTTTTTCAACAATTTCTCTACTGAAATCGTATCAGTCAATATCAGTGGGTCAAATCTCCAAATAACATGGCCTTTCCCTAAAATACGAACCAATTCCTTGAAAGTGTCGATTCGTTCATGTAGAGGTGGAACACCCTTTTCCAATCCTTCTTCCTCATAGTCATTAAGGGAATATTGTATATAACAATTGATGTTGCGTTCCTTCAAATATCCTAGATGAGGGATAAGCGGACGAGGATTCTTTGACCAGAAAACAATGAATCTAGTCTTCTCATAACTGATATAGCTCTGAACACCATTAAAAGGGTTAGTCCATGCAGAATAGCCCTTCCTCAATCTGTCGAAGAACCAGTCTGCATAGAAAGCAGGAATATCCGTACTCCGACTTGCAGACACGATAACAGGAGCCTGTGCTTCTGCAGACTCTCCGTTATCTCTTATTATATTTGTTTTCTCCCAAGCCATAATCCTTTTTTATAAGCTGTTAATCTGTGACAAAAGGTTCATTATAAACCATGGATCAAAGCCCTGCATCGTCATCCTCTTCTGATTGGTTCCATCTTTATGGACTTCAATGCCATCAGAATAAGGAGTCAAACCGATAATCTTGTTATATGGAATCTTTACACTCTTAGATATCGAATAGAAAATCAGATTCTTATTCGTCACATACAAAGCCCCAGTTCCGTTAAACTCCATTGAGCTGTGCTCAACAGGATGACCCTTCATCTGCCCCGTCCTATAATACACGCCTTTAATGATACGGAAACTGAAGCCACCTGTTCGACCAACCCATTCCTTGGTAATCTTTTCCTGATAAAGACTTACACCATTATAAGTCCATAAGATAGATTCATTCCTTCCAAGAATGATTGGTGCAGTCATATTTGTATGAGGCACTATACCACGTTGAATAGATTTCAAAATTGAGACCTGCCCCAATTTACTTATCTCACTATTTTGATATTGAGCAGGTAGATTATTGACCGGTAATGCGAGATAGTTCACATAATCATCAATCTTCTGTTGCTGGTCATCAGTTATCATCCCATTCTTCAGGAAATTGGTTGCTGCCTTATTCAGCACATAGAGATAAGCATCCTCAATATTTGAAGGAATCATTGGGAACTTCGCCAAGACCTTTTCACAACGTGAATGAGCGGTCTGCAAAGATAATTGATCAGTAAAGAACTCAACCATAAAGCCACGAAGCAGTTTCTTCGTAAACTCATCCACTGCCCCCTTTCCATTGATCATACTATATGAAACACCGATAACATTGAGAAATTCATCCATCAATTTCATGGATGACGGAGAGAACGGACGATGAATACTTGCAGTATAGTTGCGTATCTCAGCATCTGCCACGTTACAAACGTCCTCCTCAGAAAGAAAGGCATCTGCAACTAAACGGTTCTTGGTACGGAGAACTTCTGAAGAAGTAACTCTCTGTGTGAAATATGAACTCAGCACGGCACCGAAATCGTTCAGTCCTTGCTGATGCTTATCCTCACATTCCTTGTGAACATGTGAGAACCAACCTGCATCTTTTCCGCAATACTTACAAGTACTCATAGTCGTTTCTTTATAAATCAATTATCATCATCAAGCACCAAATCTGTTTTTGCTAAATCATCTGACTCTTCAATGTCGTTGATGCTGTCTATCTTCTCTTTCCTGTAATTAGTATTTTCTCTTTTTAGATTAGATATTTTGATTCTAATTTTCTGCGCTCGTTCTTCGATTCTCAGAAGATCCTTGTTTGCATAGTCATAATTAATCTTCTGACTATTATCAAGTTTTTCGGGATTGCCAAACTCTTCAATCTTTTTTTGAAGCGTGAGGACTTTGTCTTCTGCTTCATTGAAGAGCTTGGTATATCTCTCTATTTGATAATTGATCAGGTAATTGAACATGGCATGTTTAGCAGAATCATCATAGACGCAAGCAACAGACATGTCATCTTTACTACCTACCTTACTAATTTTGGGAAGTGAACGCTTCAGCTCCTTCAGGGCAGAATCGGCATCCTTCTTTATTATCAGTTTGAACAGTTCGATATAAAAGTTGTACAAGTTCTCACCGTCGCCATAGGAGTCATCCAAACCATCCGAACCAAGAAAGACAGCTCGAGGGAATTCTCCATTGCCTTGATAGCAATAGCGAAACTCGTTCAGAGCATCAGAATCGCACAAGGAAGTGGTTTTGTTAAGGAAGCAACGATCATCCCAAGGTATTGGCTGCTCAAATACGAGATTTCCATCAACAAGACGCATAAAAACGCCCTTGCCGTCACCAAGGTGGAAGGCAAACCAATACTCAGGAGTCTGCACATAGGCCATGAGCGTACAGCCATAAGTTTTTTCAAACGTTGCATCGGACGATTCTCGCATAGCAAGGAACTCATCCTTGTATTGCTGTTCCACATGTTCCAGCTCCCATTTGTCCAAATCTCGCTCTCGCGCATCTTTGGCTATGGCTTCATTCCACTTGCTGATGATGTGTGAGAACAGCCACATCAGGGCACCATGAGCCTTACTGCCCAACTGCTCATCAGTAGCTGTAGCAGCACTATACGAGGTGAAAGATTCGTCCTCAAAAACCGACCTGTCCATTTTCCTCTTAAAAGAGGAGTCTTCCATGTTTTTAACGAAGTCGCGGATTGCATTCTTCGTAATTTCTATGGCAAGTTCTGAACCATATTTGCTACGGAAGTAGCGTTCTCCACCATGGCCATCACTCACGATAGCCATTGACAGCGACTCACTGCTTTCAGCATAGGCGCAGTCCTGACAGGCCTTTTTCGTTGACTTATGACTTTCCCCCTGGCAATAATGAAAAAGACTATTCATATTGCACTGGGTTTAAGTTAATCCCATTCGTCGTATGAATCGCCGGAAGCAGCAGCGGCAGCGGATGTTGCAGTCTCAGCTCCATCAACATCAGCAGCAGCCTTGTTGATTTCTTCGACGACTTGCTCTTGTTTTGTGGCATCCGTTGCGGTACTACTTTTACTTCCTATTTGAGAAGAGGTGATGGCAATAATGCGAATCATCTTCTTCAGGGCATCGATGTTATGAACCGTAATAACAGCCTCAGAAGAACCCGTAAACTGCGTTAGAACGTTCTTGTCTGCATCGTCGCCGATAGCAATGGCCACTTTAATGGCACTCTTGTACCAACTGTTACCTTGAAGCACTTTCAGGCCACCTTCAAAGTTATCTGTTGGGCCACCATCTGAAAGAAGGATAATTGCTGGTGCATAATAACCACTACCCGTAGAAGTCGGCATAAATCCACCACTCCGAGAGAGCTTCTTATGCAGTTCCATACATGCCTCACCGAGAGATGTAAGGCCATCAGCCTCGACTTTCTGCCAGATGAACTCCTTTGCATCCTTCGGCTCATCATACAACCAGCGAGTACCTGTAGAGAACTCTAATGCAGCCACATTGATTTCGGCATCGGGATTCTCATCGGAAATCTCGCCTATCATCGGCAAGACATTCTCAATGGCATCGTTTACACTACCGATCTTTGAACCTAACATACTTCCTGATGTGTCGATTACAAAGAACAGGATCATTTTCCGTCTTGGAATACTCTCATTGTCTAAAAGTCCCATACTCTTGGATTTTTTAAGTTATACAATATATGATTATTACATTATTTCACCTTTGACAGCCCCTGTCAAGTTCACCTTCAGTCCTGCCTTGACGGGCATTGTCTGGTTTGGCTCGACAGATTTCAGTTTTCCACTTGGAGTTTCCACTGTCCATTTTGAAGCTGTGATATTCTTCAACTGCACGGGGAATCGATCACCGGGAACTGAAATGACCTGAATATCCGGCTTGTTATCTAAATCTATATACACTTTTGTCTTCGGGGTTAACAAAATTTTCCTATCATTTATCTTTAATGTGCCAGAAAGATCAAAATTTTTGCCACAACAAATGCATTTTGGAGCTGAGGAGTCCTCAACAAATGTCTCTTGGCCGCACAGTGGACACGTAACTAACATATCACGCAACTGCTGTATGATACTTTGCCACTGTCGCTCTAATTTGCGTTTATTCGGTTCCTTCAAACACTCTTCACTAAACTCTCGTTTAAAGGCCTCACGTAAGAATGCTGGAAATGCTGGCCAACGCTTTATGACATTATTATGGACACCACGAACAGGTCGATTGTTGGGATTCTTTTCATCGAAAATGAAAATTGCCTCACTACCATAAAACTGTTTTTCATACTTCTCTGTCATACACGGACATGCCAAGACACGAGCACCCTCTAAGGGATGGTTGGCGTAAAAAAGAAGGAATAAAACCACAGATAATGAATAACGGTCTGTCTGTTTGCTTGGCATGGCCTTATTGGTGACAACCTCAGGAGCCATATATCTGGCTTTTCCAAGTATACCGGAGTTTACTCCTTCTGGCGCAACATTATCGTTATCACAAATCAACACGTCACCCGTTTCTGGATGGATGAAGAAGTTACCATCATTAAGGTCTTGGTAGCTCAATCCAGAAAGATGAAGCTTCATGAATCCCTCGCAGATTTTCATGGCGGCATTTACCATTGCGTCAAAACTCTTGAATTGCACTCGTGCCAACAAGTAATGACCAAACTCATAGTAACCCTGGGGTCTTAACTGCATGACATACCCATAGGTACCCTTTTGAATTGTGGTAAGGTACTTAGGCCATAAGAAAGCATCCGAAGGAGCACCTTTGCTGATATTCTCTTCAAGGTTCTTGTAAAACTTAACCCCCGGATTAGACAAATACCATTTCAAAGCCATTTGCTGGCCGTCCACTTCGACAAGATAAACAATGCCTTGTCCTCCTCGTCCCAGTTCCTTGACGATTTTTGCAGTCAAGCCATTAGTCAGGCTTACTGAATCTTTTGGTTTGAGTTCTACCATACTATAGCGTAATTAATTATTATTTTAGAAACCACCTCCTGACAAATCAACAGATTCTGCAGGACGGAGACTGCTTGAATTACCACAATTGGGACA
>AUXO015395610.1_pt1 | contig 16160 bp, 12 predicted proteins | sample 768731 | NCBI WGS metagenome assembly AUXO01 (sample SAMN02715735, study PRJNA202380) | gut metagenome | biome: sheep rumen | host: Ovis aries | place: New Zealand: Palmerston North
TGTTACGTTCACGTTGGATAATCTAAAAGAGAACTTCGGTTCTCTTTTTTTGTACTTTTGTGTATAATAATCCCTACGGGAGGTGGAAGAATGCGATGGAATCCCACCGAAAAATTTACTGATACATGTTTGTCTGTACGTTATATTCTGCCAATGAACAAGGCATGGATCACACCTTTGAACGTACTGATCATGATGTATCGAAATAAAACAGAGCACTACGTATCCAGCCAGAAATGGATCACGGCACTTAGCGATGCGTATGATACAAAGGTCGGAACAACGTTATATGCGTATGGTAATCAGATGATCATTGATTATCGATATCAATATATCCGGACGGACTGGATCGAAGATACAACATATGAAGAAAAGGTTATTCATCTGCTGGATGAATTTTTGTTTCATCCATGTTTTGATATAGACAGCTTGGATAAGGCTAAATATATGTTGAAAAACCGATTGAAAAGGCAAATGGACGATCCGGACAGTCTGGCCGTGCGTACCGCCTTGACACAGATACCGGCTCATCACAGCTTGTGTGTGGATCTGTACGGCGAATATGACCAGGTGGATGCCGTTTCTTTGGGACAGATCAACCGGCTGTATCGCGAGATCAAAAAAGCACCTTGTGTTGTCTACAGTGTTGGAAAGATCAGTCCGAGAATGAAAGCTTATATGGAAACAATTGATGAAGCAGATCATATCCAGGCAAATTATGACTGCATTGATGTCCATGACTGTATAAAGCAGGTTGTATCCAAGGATATTAGTCAAACCAGTGTGGCGCAGATCTACCAGACACACATTGGCATGGATTCCGATTTGTACTATGCCTTGTTGGTCGCTAATTCCATGTTAGGACAATGTCCCAATAACCTGCTGTTTGATACGATCCGGGAAAAGTACGGCTATTGTTACTCCATATCCTCGAGCTTGATTCGTTTTGACGGGGCGCTTCTGATTCAAACAGGAACCGAAAAACAATATGTAGAGAAGCTTTTGCCGTTGATCGACCAACAGCTAGGGCGTTTATGTCGCAAAGAGTATGAAGCGACTTTGATGGAAAATGCCAAAATGGATCTGATTGATGGATTGATTTCCGGACAGGATTATGCACGGACCTGGATCGAGCAGATGTATCTAGATGATCTTCTGCACAGAAACCTCACCTTGGAAGACAAGCTGAATGGGATCCGGTCTGTAACGATGGATCAGGTAGCTGAAGCTGCCGGGAGCATACAGTTGATCAGCCAAGCTGTGATTGAGGAGAATGAGGATGAAAGTTTATAACGTGGAATGGAATAAGAAAGTGCTGGATAACGGGCTGACGGTCATCCTGGTACACAAACCGGATTATCAACGTTCTTTATTTATGTTGGCAACTTCAGCCGGCGGTTTTGATATCTGTCAAAGGGTCAATGGCGAAACGGTGAGACATCGAAGCGGATGTGCGCATTATCTGGAACATCAGATGTTTCGTCTGGATGGAAAAGATGTCGCAGAACAGTTTGCGGCCATGCAGGCGCAGACCAATGCGTTTACGACCTACAATAAGACGGCTTACTATTTCCAGACGACCTCTGACATTAAAGAACCGATCCGGCTGCTGATGGATTTCGTACAGACGCTGGATATTGATGAACAATCTATTGACAAAGAACGTCCGATCATTCTCAGTGAAAGAGATATGTATGAACAGTCACCGGATCATAAGCTGCTTATGGAAACATGGAAATCTCTGTATGCCGAGCATCCAGTACGTATCGATATTCTGGGAACCAAAGACGATATTGAGCAAATAACAGTGGAAGATCTGACAAAATTCTATCGTATGAATTATGATCCAAGCCGACTTGTACTGGTGGGAATTACCGGGAAAGACTGTCGGGAGATCATGGCATGGATCGAATCGATAAACAATGTTCCTTCACTTTATGCATCCCGTACGATCGAACGTGTCATTCGGCCGGAAAGCCTGGAGCCTGTTCGTTCTTTTCATGAGCTATTCATGGATATTTCCATTCCTTACGTCTGTGTCGGATATAAGTTTGCCAGTGGGGAATCTAAAGAAGAATGTCTGCTGCGTGATATGGCGGTCCAAATGCGTCTGGAATCGTTGATGAGCGCATTGAATCCGGATTATGAGAAGTGGCTGGAGCAGAAGATAATCACTCAGATTTCAGGAGCCGAATGTGATATCCAACCGGATCATGCCTACTTGTTGTTCTATTCACAGACCTACAATGTGGATGGCTTTATCCGGCTTACAGAACAGCTTGTAGAAACCATGCAGACCCAGCCGATCAATCCGGCCATCTGGAAATCATTGCAGGTCAAGGCCATTTCGCAGACCATAAGGGAACTGGACCAGTTTGAAAACCTTGCGGTGGAACTTATGGATGCACAAATGGAAGGTTATGACTACTTTGCGGGAGCTAAACGGATCTATGCGGTGACACCGGAAAAGATCCAGTCTGTTATTGACAGTCTGGACTTCTCACATCGCACAGTAACGACGATTTGGCCAAAACATGCTGAATCCGAATAAAAAAAAGAATTTACATAATGTAAATCGAAGAAAAACGAACTATTCAGAGAGGATGGTTCGTTTGTTTTTTTATTCTAAATTTCTACAATACAGATAAAGGCAGGTGATTAGATATGGGTAAATACCTATACCGGATAGGAGAATGAACATGAATTTATTTTGTTTTGTAGGGCAGATTGAAGAACTGCCTGTATTGAAGGAGACACCCAACGGCATCAAAACAGCGTCCATACTCATGAAAATTGATCGTCCGTTTGCCAACAGCGAGGGAATCTATGAACAAGATCATATACAAGTTGAAGTATGGAGAGGACTGGCAGAAACTGTATGTGATGTCTGTCATGCCCAAGATCTGATTGCTGTCAAAGGCAGGGTGTCCTCATACCAGGTGGAGCGTGACGGACACGTTTATCGAAACTATTCATTTATTGCCGAAAAACTGGATTTCCTGAAAAAGTAAGAAACCGAATTGTTCTGTACGAGCAACAACTTTTCTTATGGTATGATAAGACCATGAAAAAAGTCGCTGTTATTGGTGGCGGCCCTTCCGGAATGATGGCAGCGTATGCGGCCTGGCGAAATGGATGGGAGGTCACCTTGTATGAAAAGAATCAAACGTTAGGGAAAAAATTGCTTTTGACCGGAAATGGGCGTTGTAATGTAACCAATGACAAAAGTATCCATGCATTTCTGCAACATGTTCAGTCGCATGGTAAGTTTGTCTATCCGGCATTGAAGGCTTTTGGGCCAAAAGATGTGATGGCTCTGATGGAAAGCAATGGGTGTCCTTTGAAAAAGGAGGACAATGACCGGATCTTTCCGTGCTCTGACAAGGCTTCGGATATTCTAGATGTATTCATTGGTCTGCTTAAGGATGTTAACATAATAACCGATACATCGGTTCAGCAGCTATGGTTGGAAAACAATATGTGCAGAGGCATTGTTTTGAATCAGAAAAAAATATCATATGACTGTGTGATCCTGACCTGTGGTGGGTTGGGCTTCCCACAGACAGGTTCACAAGGGGATGGTTATGCGCTGGCCCGGCAGGCCGGCCATGCACGCACGGCCTTGCATCCCGTATTGGTTCCGCTACGAACAGATATGGCATGGACCCATGCTTTATCCGGTGTGGCTTTGCGCCATGTAAAGATCCGTAAACCGGCAATTGTCGGTGATATCCTGTTGACAGGCTTCGGAGTATCCGGCCCAGCCATCTTCAACCTCGGATATATTCCTACGCCGTGTACACTGCATATCAATTTGATCTGGCAGCAGGAAGATGCTTTCTGCCGGGATCTGAAAGCAGGCAATCGACAGCTTTCAACGGTTGTCAGCCACTATGTGCCGAAACGTTTTGGTCTGGCGCTTTTACAGGAAATGCATTTAGATCCATCGATTAAGATCTCATCTCTTTCCCAGAAAACACGCAACCGTCTGCTGGAGATGTTTTCCAACTGGCCGGTCTATGTATCCGGTCCATTAGGCTATCAGGCTGCCATGATGACGCATGGCGGGCTTGATCTGTCTTCCATTGATCGGCAGACCATGGCTTCCAAAACAGTCTCGGGATTACGGTTTGCCGGAGAGCTGCTCGATGTGGATGCGATGACCGGTGGATACAATTTACAGATTGCTTTTTCTACTGGCTATCTGGCTGGCTCTACACTGGCATAAAAAAAACGAATCAATTGATTCGTTTTTTTTATCGGTTGTAATACTCAACAACTAACAGTTCGTTAATTGGCTGTGCAGTGAACAGTTCATTACGTTCAGGGTAACGAACATAAACACCTTTTTTCTTATCTTTGTCTACTTCAACAAAAGCAACGGTAGAAGCAGCAGCTTCCAAAGCATCGTTGATACTTGCTAAATTCAGAGAACGTTCACGAACTTCAATAGTCTGGCCAGGTTTTACCTGATAACTAGGAATATCTACCTTTTTACCATCTACCAGAATATGTCCGTGGTTTACCAGCTGACGAGATCCACGACGAGTACGGGCAAATCCCATACGGTAAACAATGTTGTCTAAACGACTTTCCAGCATAACCAATAAGTTTTCACCAGCAGCCCCTGCTTTTTTACTTGCTTTCTTGTAGGTGTTGGCAAATTGTTTTTCGCTCAGTTGATACGTATGACGAATACGTTGTTTTTCCTGTAGCTGCAAACCGTAGTTTGTCAGTTTAGGACGGCGAGCGTTACCGTGTTGGCCCGGAATGTAATTACGACGTGTTAATTCTTCTCCTGTTTCAAGAATCGAAAAATCAAGACGACGAGACTTTTTCCAGGTACTTCCTGTGTTTCTTGACATGTTTTTCCTCCTATTGTTTTTTGCAAAACAATAACAGTACAAATCACCCTGAATCGTGTTACAGTAAGATACTTTCTGCTATCAGCTCATAGTTACTCATATCGCTCACTGCCTGTAACGCAAACATCAAGGCTTTGTATGCTGCTATCAATTTACGCTTAAGTATCATACCAAAGCCAACGATTAAAATCAAGAAAAATTCACTTATTCATGGAAACTGTTTCGGAGTTTTGCTATAATGACTTTAGCTTTCAAGGGGAGGTATGTTTCATGGATACTGTAATGGGGTATATTCAGTCATTGATTCAGTTCATACAGAAAAGAGTTTCTGTAGAAGTGTTGATTTATATAGCGATTGCCATTCTGGTTCTGATTCTGATCGGCATCATTTCTAAGTCGGTAAAGAAGAAAAAGGCCAGAGATCGTTTTTCACAGCTGGAAGCTGATGTAAACGAGGTGCGCAACAATTCGCTTGACTACAAATTTAACAAGGCTAAAGCTTTTGCTAAAGCAAATGCCGATATCATGGAGCGTTTAAATACGTTGACACCGAAGTATCGTGTATGTATGAAATCGCTGGAGGATTGTGACCAATTATGTGAACAAGCCAGTGATATGGTTGAAAGAGGCCGTACAAAAAAAGCTATGCGTGTTATGGATGAACTGGAAACCAGTGTAGATGATGCTCAAGAACGTGTTCGTATTATTTCAAAGGCACTTGATCATATCCTCAAAAGAGAAACCGAGATCCGTGATTTTTCCAATGCGTTAAAAGAACGTTTTTACAATGTGAAACAAGCATATCAAAGCAATCGGACTTCGTATTATAAGGCGACAACTTTTTTTGATTCCCGTATGCAGGAAATCGAGAATGACTTTTCGAATTTTGAAGAGTGGATGTATGCCAGTGAATTTAATAAAGCTAAAGAAGAAGGCAACCGCATCGCCAATGAGATTGATGAGGTCAGTACCCAGATAGCGTTATGCCCGAGTCTGTATGAAAAAGCCCGTGTACTGATTCCGCAGGCAATCCGTGAAATTGAAAAGAATGCACAGACATTGGAAGATAATCATGTTGATCTGCGTTTTTTGGAAGTGGACAGCCGGCTTGCACAGGCCAAGGATAAGCTGCAGGAGGCAACAACTCTGATCGATGTAGGAAATCTGAAGGATGCACAGGTTGAACTAGGAGAAGTAAGTGATGCAGTATTGGATCTTCAGGATGAAATGACTTCGGAAAAAGAAGCTTATGATGAAATTCATGGAGGTCTGGAAAGAAATCTGGCCCTGACAGCGGAAGTTCAGCAAGATCTGAACGAAATCAAAGAACTGTATGCCAACACAAAGGATCGCTTTGGTCTGGAAGACTGGACCCATCGCTTTGCCTTGGCCGATGAGCAGATGGCCAATCTGAATGAAGCTGGTCAGCTGATCCAGAAAGAACTGGCTCAGGATGCTATGCCAAGTGTAGATGTAATCCACTATTATCGTGAGTATGCTCAGGATGTCGATGATTTCTCCAAGCAGATCAAGGGCATGAAAACCAAACTGGTACAAGCCAGCAGTGATGAAGCCAGAGCGCAAAAACAGCTGGTCAAACTGCAGCTGATCTTGAATGAGGTACGTTTGAATGCGGCAACGCGCCAGCTGCCAAGTGTATCCAGTCAGTTCCGTGAGGATATTCGTCAAGGTGAGAATCTGATTTCCCGTGTACAGGTGGTATTAAGCCATTCACCATTGGATGTAGAAACATTAAATGCCGATCTGCAGGATGCAATCGACTTTGTATACAAGCTTTATAACAACGCAAACAACCTGATTGGTGTTGCTGTAATGGTGGAAAACGCAATTGTATTCGGAAACCGTTTCCGCAGTTCGCATCCATCCATGGATACGGATCTGACAAGAGCTGAACTGTGCTTCCAGAACGGAGAGTACACCAGAGCTCTGAAAATTGCCATCCAGGCAATTGAAAACTTACATCCGGGTACCTATGAAAAATTGGTGGCTCGTAAAGATCCGGCAGTTATGAACCAGGTATAGGAATGATCTATTTTGATAACTCTTCAACGACCTCTGTTTCACCAGAGGTCCTTCACGTTTATACTCAGCTTTTAAAGGATCTGTATGGAAATCCGGACAGTCTGCACGGTGTAGGAAGAAAAGCCGGACAGCTGATGGAAAAAAGTCGTGCAGCCATAGCCGGAATGCTACGGGTCCGTCCGGATGAGATTCTGTTTACAGGCAGTGCCAGCGAATCCAATACACTAGCTGTTGTTGGTTATGCGCTGGCCAACCAGTCCCGGGGAAAACATGTATTGATCAGCAATGTGGAACATGCTTCGGTTGCCCACTCGGCCGATTTTTTACAAATGCTTGGTTTTGAGGTGGATACTTTGCCAATCAATGAACAAGGAATCGTGACACCGGAAATCGTAAAGAAACACATGCGTAAGGACACCATTCTGGTTTCATGCATGCATGTCAACAACGAAATGGGGGCCATCAACCCCATTGAAGATATTGAAAAAGTCGTACACAGCCATCCGACATGTAAGTTTCATGTAGATTGTGTACAGAGTTTTTCAAAGATTGATATTCCTGTTTCATCCCTGGATATGATGACTCTGTCAGCTCATAAGATCCACGGATTGAAAGGTAGCGCTTTGTTAATGAAAAAAAAGAACATCCGACTGCTACCGGTGGTACAGGGCGGTCAGCAGGAACAGGGACTGCGCGGGGGCACCCAGAATGCGCCAGTCAATATCGTTTTGGCAAAAACGATCCGCCTGGCTTTGGAACAGCAGGAAGCATCCTATAAAAAGGTATCACAGATCAATCAATGGCTGCGGAAGCAGATAATCCAGATACCCGGAGCGAATATCCATTCGCCGGAAAACGCATTGCCGTATATTCTGAATATCGGCTTTGATTCCTTGACCAGTGAAGTACTGTTAAATGCCCTGGACGAGCGGGGAATCTGTGTATCAGCTAAGAGCACATGCTCCTCACATGGATCGAATGAATCGCAAGTGCTGAAAGCCATGGGGAAATCTCAAAAGGATGCGACACATATGATTCGTTTGTCCTTTTCCAAGGATAATACGATGGAACAGGCAGAAACATTTATACAAGTATGTAAGGAGATAATTGATCAATATGGATTATCGTTATGATCATATTTTAATTCGTTATGGCGAATTGAGCTTGAAAGGGAAAAACCGAAACAAATTTATCAAGGCACTATATGACAATGTACGAAAAGCGTTGAAAAACTTTGAAGGTCTGGAATATGAAAAACAACATGACCGCATGTATATTTATCTACATCAGGAAGATCCTGAGCAGGTTAAGGATGTATTGTCCAAGGTGTTTGGCATTTCCTCCTTTTCTTTGGCTGTTAAAGTACAGCCGGATATGGAGCAGATCAAGGAAGCGGTCAAACAATGTCTGGATCTTACTACACCGAAAACCTTTAAGGTAGCGGCCCGCCGTTCTGACAAAACCTTTCCTTTGATTTCTGATACCATCAATCGGCAGATTGCCGGAGAAATCTTACGGAACAGCTCCTGGCGTGTTGATGTCCATGATCCGGATGTTAAGATCGTTATTGAGGTGCACCGGGATGCTGCATATATTATGACCGATCGTGTTGCGGGTGCCGGGGGATATCCGGTCGGTGTCGGTGGCAAGGCCATGGTATGCCTGAGCGGAGGTATTGATTCTCCGGTAGCCAGTTATCTGATGATGAAGCGGGGTGTCTATATCGAATGTGTTCACTTTGCTTCGCCACCATATACTTCGCAGCATGCCCGTCAGAAGGTACTGGAATTAGCACAACTGATTAGCGGATACCAAGGCGAGATCCTGGTACATGTGGTTCCGTTTACCAATCTGCAGCTCTCAATCTACGAGCATGCGGATGAAAGCTATGCGATAACGCTGATGCGCCGGATGATGATGCGCATCGCCCATGGATTGGCGGAAAAACGTCATGCCCAGGTGATTGCGACCGGCGAATCCATCGGACAGGTGGCCAGCCAGACATTGGACAGCATGCAGACCATCAATGATGTAACCAATATGCCGATCATTCGTCCATTAGTATGTATGGATAAAGTGGAAATCATTGATTTATCACGAAAGATCGGAACGTATGAAACATCCATCTTACCATTTGAGGATTGTTGTACGATTTTTGAGCCGAAGAATCCGGCAACGAAACCGAAGATTGAACGCTGCCAGCGTTATGAAGCCCGCTGGGACTGGCAATCTATGGTGGAACAATGTATTGAACAGACAGAAGATATCTGGGTACGCCCGGCAAAAGAGGATATGGATCTGTTTTAGGAGGTGTCTTTATGAACCGCGATTACAAAATGTACCGTTTGATTCCGAAATGTATCAGTTTGCTCAACGGAGTACTTTCCATAGTGGCGTTGATCGTTACCATTATCATGGTCTATCATATTGCCAAACTGGATTCCATGGACGGAACATCTTTTAATGCGATTACCGACAGTTACACTGTTATCGACAGCATGATAAATGAAGCAAAAACCATTCTGGTCCTCTTTTGGATGGAATGGGGATTAGCCATAGTAGCAGCTATACTCTACTTGATTTTCACTCTTCAGAAAAAGGAGGAAAAACAATGTGGATTTATTCTGTTTGGTATGAATACAGCCGCTGTCGTATTCGGAACGATCAGTATTCCTGTCTTGCTGATGGTTAATGAAATTTTAACGTTAGGCAGATCATTGATGATTGATAATTATGACTGGTATGGCAATTCCGATGCGTATTACCGGGTCATCGAATTATCGCAGCAGCTGGAATCTGTCGGATTTCTCAGTGCATTTATGTCATTAATGCGATTCATTTTACTGGCAGCAGCCATCGTTGCCCTGGTTTTCCTGGTCAAACAAAATAAACAAACACAGGAAATCCCGCGTACAAAACCTGCGTTGCCATCTTTACCCAAACAATAAGAAGTCAAAACAGGCTTCTTTTTTTCAGGAGGTGTCGTATGCTGATTTGTCCAATTTGTCAAGAATCTCTTCAAAAAGAGGAACATCGCTTTGTATGTGTAAACAACCACAGCTTTGATGTAGCAAAAGAAGGATATGTGAACCTGTCCCGGAAACAAAAAAAAGGACAAGGAGATAATAAACAAATGGTCCAGGCCCGTACACGTTTTTTAGAAAAGGATTACTACGCCTTTATGCGTGCATATGTGGCTGGACTATTAAAAACGATCCATACAGAAACATTGGTAGATATGGGTTGTGGTCAAGGGTATTATACGAAGGTATTTTCTGAACAAGCCATGTTGTGTTATGGCATCGATGCCAGCAAGGAAGCTGTACGCTATGCTGCTCGTCATGATAAGAAGACACAATACATGGCCGGAAATATCTTTCATATTCCATTAGAAACGTCCAGCGTGGATGCTATTACGGCATTGTTTGTACCGCCGGCCAATCAGGAAGCCTGGCGTCTTTTGAAAAAAGATGGGGCTTATATTGTCGTTGGACCGGGGCCACGCCACTGTTGGCAGCTCAAAGAGGTACTTTACGATACACCTTACGAGAATCCCTTGCCAAAAGAAACCATGAAAGGATTTCGCATGGAATCCCGGAAGATATTAACGCTCTCTCATTGGGTGACAGATTTATGGAGCCTATTAGAAATGACACCGTATCGATATAATACAGCGTATGAAGCTATGGAAAAGATCAAACATCACGATCCGATGGATGTTACGTTCTCGTTTGTGGTGACAGTGTGGAGAAAACATGAAAACAACGATTAAAAAATGGGGGATCAACGGAGAAGGAATCGCATATGTAAACCGAAAACCAGTGTTCATTCCCTTCGCCATTCCCAATGAAACAATAGAATTTCATATAACCGAAGATAAGGGTTCGTATGCGGTCGGTGAACTGGATCGCATTATAGAAGCAAGTTCTAAAAGACGGTATCCTCTATGTCCGATATGGAAAGAGTGCGGAGGTTGTGCCTTGATGCATACCAAGTACAAGGAACAGGCTCGAATGAAGGAAGAAATGGTGCGGGAATCCCTGTATAAATACGCAGGGTATAAAGGTCGTGTTCTGCCTCTTCTAAAAAATCCGGAGCCACTAAACTATCGAAATACATGCAAGCTGCCTTTACGTAGAACCCTGGGTATTTGGGAAAGCGGTATGTATGAAAAGGACAGCCAGACTTTTGTGCCGATAAACCGATGTTATGTTCATTCCCGTGCGATAGAAAAGGCTCGTCATTATGTTATGGATGTTCTCAATGAATACCCGGATGGAGATTATAAAAATCTGGTTCTTCGAGAATTTGATGAAAAGATCCAGATTATACTGGTCACCGGTCCAATGGAACTGCTACCGGCATGTATTGAGAAGCTAGGTGCGATCGATTCTGTGGTTTCTTTATGGCAGAGCATCAAAACCGATGATTCGATTCATGTTTATGGCGAGACGATGCGGCATCTGTATGGAACGGAAAACATGGAGATGATGCTTCGCGATTTCCGTTTACAACTTCTGCCACGTTCTTTCTTTCAACTGAATACAAGACAAGCCGATGCATTATACCAAATTGTATCTGAATGGACACCGAAATCCCATACGATCGTAGAGGCCTACAGTGGCATCGGGGCTATCAGTTTATATGTCAATGACAAAGGTAAGCAGATAATCGGAATCGAATATGTAGCGGATGCGGTAGATAATGCCAATGAAAATGCGATGAATAACCATTGTGACCACATTCGTTTTGTCTGCGGGGATGCATCCGAAAAACTGCAGGAAATCAAAGAACCAGTAGATACACTGATCGTAGATCCGCCACGAAGCGGACTCGATGAAACTATGAAACAAACAATATTGAATAAACGGATTCCAACGGTTATTTATGTTTCCTGCAATCCTAGTACACTAGCTAAAGATCTGAAGACATTATCTTCTCGTTATACGATTCGTAAAGTACAGCCGGTGGATATGTTTTCCCAGACACCATTGGTGGAGACAGTGGTATTGTTGACATTGAACAAGAAGCATCCACAAGTAAACAAAAAGCCACATCTATCCAAAAGAAGAAAATCACTTAGATTGGAATAAAACTCCCTGTTTCAGGGAGTTTTATTACTTTGTGCAGAGTACAAGTGCTAATTCTATAGCTAAGAAATATTTTCAGATTGAAATATGTGTATAAATAAGTATAATATAAAGTGTAGTATAGAATATAATTCATTTACATTTAAGAAGAATGTTTGATAAATGTTTTTGAATATTAGGGGGATAAAATATGGATACAAAAAAGAAATTATTAAAAGGAATTGGTTATCCAATGGCAGCCTGCGCCACTTTTGCGTTAGTTAGTGCACCAGTGTTTGCGGAAGAGAATGATTCAGCAATAACGGAGGATACATCCGTACCTGTAGAGGAAGGATCCTTACCTTCCCAAGAAACCATCAGTACAGAACCAACTACCGAAGAAAGTGATCAGGAACAACTACAAGAGGAAGTGGATCAAATCAATGAAGCAATCGATCAAAGAGAGCAGGTACAGAAAGAACTTGATGCGGAAAGCACAGAAGATACAAGCTTCAACGAAACATTGACGCAACCAAATGAGGTAAAGAAAGCACCGCAACAATTGAAAGCCAACGAAGTTGAAAAAACAACCATCAATTTTGCCGGTTGGGACTTTGCATGGTTTACGTATCATCATGTATCATACCACGATTACCATTATAGAGAATTTAAAGATGTAGATATAGATACAGCTATTTTGTCGTTTGAAGAAGATGGTTTATTTAATAAACTGGCTTATACATTTAGCAGTGGACAAGTGATGGTCGGAAAAGAAGTTATCAATCCAAACGATGATTCTTATTGGACATTGATCGGATATGTACCGGTAATGGATTTCGAATATGGGCGTCCGAAAGTATATGGTTATTACAATTCGGGTCATCAGGAAGAAAATGAACTATACAAAAAGTATTATGAATTTGCTTCTCAAGAGGATGCAATTTCCTTTGTACAGGATCATGGTGGCGTTCTGTATGGAGAACATCCGACAGAAGATCTCCTCAAAGAAAACGGGTATATCATTGGTGTATGGTATAAAAAGGCATTCGAAGTACCAAAGAATAAAGATACAGAATTCCGGGATATCCAACCGGTTCCACCAGTAGACTATCAACCGACTACCGAAGGCCTGATCAAAGATGTTGAGGTCATTCGTGAGGGCACACATTCGAAAGTAATCTATACGGTCACAATTCCAAAGGATATAGATGATAAAGAACTGAATATAAACGTACTGGATTTTGGAGAAGTGATAGTACCTGGTAATCAGCCAGGGGATACAATTGAATATGAGATCCACGTCATCGACCTAAGCGGTCAATACAAGTATAAAGCCAAGAGCGGTGCGGAAGGAACGATTGCTTATGACGGAGAAACGGTTATAGGCAAAGGATTTGAAGGTTATGATATCTTCAAAACGCAAGGAAACAATTCCTATTCTACCTATAGTCGAAGAGGTATTAATCGTCCGCTGGAATACTTGTTAAAGGATGAATATCCAGGATACGGCATTGATGATCTGGAGTATCTCATTAAGAGATATCACTTGACATGGACGGACCTGATTGGAGATGCATTGATCACCCATGGATATGGAAGTGAGTTTGCCCAGCAGGAGAATCCGGATTATGAAGCGGTCATCAATAAATACCTGCATAAATACTATATCGATTGGTTCTCTATTAACGATCCGGATGGTAAGACTTATACATCCTTTGATGAATTATCCAGAGAACAGATTGGTATTCTTTACAAGAGTGTCAATAGCATTCAAGAGACAGAAACCAATGGCCAAGTAGCTTCTGGCTTATACTGGGGATTCTATGAACACCTGTTCCCAATCAGTGGGGATGGAAGCGATTATCGAGGATCGTACAGCTGGATGAAAAAACCGACCGGTTTTGGGCCACAGGATGGAAATACTTTTGATGAAGTGACTTCTTCCCAATGGAATAGCAGTAAGACAGTGCTGGAGAATGCTACAAAATACGTCATCCATTATTATCAGTACATTGATGGAGAATACAATGGAAATAATATGCAGGATACGAAATTCTTTATCGGTGTACAGTTTAAATTGGAAAAAGATGAGCCGGATACACCGGAACCACCAAAACCAACTCCGCCAGAACCAGAGAAACCGACTCCACCAGAACCGGAAAAACCAACACAGGAACAGCCAAAGATCGAAGTTGCGACCGGAGTCTTTGTGGATGCACAGATTTGGATGTCTTTGATGGGAGCTAGTGCAGCAACATTGGCTGGAGCTAAACTGCATAGAAGGAATAAAAAGAGAAAATAAGAATGAAAAACACAGCTGAAATAGCTGTGTTTTTTTAGATCTAAGATTAAATGAATAAAAATAAATAGAGATATATCGATTGTGAAAATAAAGATATTTACGACATTTGCCTATTGACATTCCGCGAAAATAGTTCATCATAAACTATAAGTAAAATATAAGTGAAGTATATGAACTTTAAGAGAAGTATATGAAATCTAGGAGAAGTATATGAGTTTTTTTGACATATTAAGCTTGTTTGGAGGATTGGCGTTATTCCTGTATGGGATGCGTTTAATGGGCGACGGACTGAAAGAAAGTTCTTCCGGGACATTGAAACGAGCTATGGAACATGTCACCAACAATCCATTCAAAGCGTTTTTATTGGGATTGGCTATCACGGCCTTGATTCAGTCATCGACTGCAACCATTGTGATTACAGCTGGTCTGGTCGGAGCGGGCATCCTGACATTACATCAGTCCTTAGGAATTATTGTTGGTGCTAATGTTGGTACCACAGTGACCGGACAGATCATTCGGTTATTGGATCTGAACGCTGACAGTGGCGCTATTTTGCGTTTGTTTCAGCCTTCGACTTTGGCGCCGTTAACACTGGTGATCGGGATTATCTTGATCATGGGATTTAAAAATCAGAAATCTATCGGGAATATTGCGATTGGTTTTGGTATTTTGTTTACTGGTTTAATGAACATGACAGCTGCCGTTGAGGTTTTTGGACAATCTGAAATTGTTCAGCATCTGTTTACTGGACTGGGAAACAATCCGGTTTTAGGATATATCACCGGTGCGGCTGTTGCTTTTGTCCTGCAGAGCTCTTCGGCGACCATTGGTATTTTACAGGCATTCTCGTCTTCGGGCATGCTCACATTCAAAGCCATCTATTCTGTAATCGTCGGCGTTTATCTAGGGGATTGTGTAACGACATTGATCGTGTGCTGGATCGGTGCCAAAGCTGAGCCAAGACGGGTTGGAATGGTCAATATCATTTTCAACTTTTTTAAATCAATATTGGTATTAGTTGGTGTTTTTGTCGCTCATCATTTAGGGCTTCTGGATGGATTGTGGGAGATGACAGTCAACTCTGGTATCATAGCCAATACCAATACGGTCTTTAATTTGGCCTGTGCGTTAGTATTGTTGCCATTTTTAAATCGTTTCGAAAAACTAAGCATTCAGATTGTCAAAGATGATCCGACACCACCCAATAAGTATCGAGATGTCTATGACTCTTTAAGTACTGCCTTTGTGGACACACCGGCTCTGGCTTTACGAAGTTGTTACGATGCGTTATTAACTTCTTTTCATGCGTCGGAAGAAAATATCAAAAGAGCAGTGGAGCTGCTACGTGTGTACAATGGAAAAGAATATGCGGAAATAGCACAAGAAGAAGCGCGGATCGATGAACTGAGTGACCGGATCAGTAAATACATTGTCGAGTTGCTGCCTCATTTGCAGGAAGCGACGCATGTGTCTATTTTAGACCAGTATTATAAAATGACGACGGAGTTTGAAAACCTGGGAGATATCGCTGAAGATATTGCGGATGTAGCAAAGGATCTACATGAGAATAACACAGTTATTTCACAGACTGCTCATAAACAGCTGGTAGTTTTATTGGAACTGATCCAGGATATTTTGGACAATGCCGAGCTGGCCTTCTCCAAGCGAGATGTGGAAGCGGCTTATGCGATTGCCCCTTTAGAGCAGGTTGTGGATGAGATGATTGATATCCTGAAAGAAGATCATCTGAAACGTATGAGTGAAGGAACATGTGACATCTATGCAGATGCCAGTTTTGTGAACCTGATGTCGTGTTTTAAGATGATTGCTGGAATCTGTTCCAATGTAGGCAATGCGGTCATTGTCCGTGTCCACCCGGAG
>AUXO013569504.1_pt1 | contig 16158 bp, 28 predicted proteins | sample 768731 | NCBI WGS metagenome assembly AUXO01 (sample SAMN02715735, study PRJNA202380) | gut metagenome | biome: sheep rumen | host: Ovis aries | place: New Zealand: Palmerston North
CCTTTCATATCTTTATCATAAATGTATCCGTACTTTTTATGCATTTTCTCGCGCTTAGGCGTATTACAAACGTCATATCCCGCACGCTTTGACTGTAGAAATCTTATTTTCTGCCAGTCGGCATCCTTCCACTCTTTTTCTTCCTCATATCTACTTATAGTTTCTCCGATTCCAAATGTAAACAAGTATGCAAATAACGTGGCAAACAAATTATTTTCCCTCCTTTATTTATATTCCGTGCATTCTTAATTCTTCTTTAAATATATCGGAATGAGTATTTTTATTTTATCCGCGATACTCAAATTATTTCCCTTTGTAAATTCACAAAATTCTGCGGCGGAAAGTTCTTCTAACATTTTTCTATAAACCCTTGACGGATTTGCCTTTATATCCGCCTTGAGTTTTGTTACGAAATTTTTTCTACTGTTTTCCGCAACTTCTTTAATACGTTCCATATCTTCGCGAGGTATATAACTCTCTTTTACGTAGAGTTTTATATTTCCCGCGTTGGATATATGCGCAACTGTCTTGTAATCGCCGTTTACTTCCACGGCTTTATTACAAACTGTAATTCCATTTCCAAAGCACCCCATCCAAAGTTCGAAGTTTTTTGCTGACATATTAATTCTCCTTTCCATAATATTATACATTACTTACGTTCTCCTATGCAAGCAAATCATTTATGATATCATCAATACATCCGAGTTGATAATCAAAATCAGACACCAAATCAAATAACCTGTTGTATATTTTTAACATAATTTTCCCAAAATTATTATTCCTTTTTGTATATTTTTCAAGTAGTGTGCAGAGATTATACAATCTATTATGAGTGACACAAAGTTCGTCATATCGTTTCTGGATTTCATTTCCGATATTTACTTTTTGATTATCTATAATATAGTTCTTTAAATCAGTTCCGCATCTTTCCTCTACAATCTTCATGGCTTCCTCATAAGAGAAAACCATATCGCTTTTTCCATCTGGATAATAAAAATGTAAACTACTCATAACTTTCCTCCTTAACAATATACTAATTCACCAAACACTGTGTACTGGATAATCATGTCGGCAATTTCCGCATCACATTCATCAATATCAAAGTGTCCTACATCTTCTATATATTTTTCTAAACCTTTCAGCAAGTCAGATAAATCAAACGTATATGTTTCAGAGTTTTCATCATCAAACGGTTCTCCGATATACAACCGTAACTTTCCGCCACGGCTTATCTGGTCTGATGCAAATTCTCCTAAATATTTCCCTCCAACTACTTCCGCTTTATAGCACCAATAATTAATTCCACCTTCAAAGGCTGTACAAATAATATCATCAATATCCTGCGCGGTAACAGCTACTTCCGAATTGCTTACATATTTTACTTTGCTCATTATTTTTCCTCCTTTACATATTTTGCAATGAACATATTATCTTTATATTCCTCTACCCCAGTCTTCCAAATATCTGAAAGGTAAGCACCTATTTCCAGATATCCGTCTGAAATTCTAGCTGTTGCTGAAATATAAACATCCAAATCGTGAGAACCTTCAAAGTATCTGTCCCACTCAATACGGCGATTGTTATAAACTTCCGCTTTCGCCAGAAGAATATCTTCCAACCACGATTTACTATCCTTTAATGCTTCGCGTACTGCGTATTCCGCCCAATCTTTTTCTGTGTTGATATCGTTCTCTCTCTCATACTTAATAATATCTTTTCCAATTTCATATTCCTCGACCGTAAATAATCTCTTATACTCTTTCGGCAATACAACTTTCATTTAATTTTCCTCCTTTATCTTTACCAATTAATTTCGAAAGCGATGATTTTATAAATTCTATCCACCCCTCATTACTTTGATTCTCCTTTTATTTCTTTTTTTCTTTTATATAAAAAGTTCCATTGTTACGATAACAAAGCTGACAGGTGAGACAATGTTTCCCGCCGCAATTTATTTCAATACCATTCTCTTTTATAAAGTCTTTTGTATATACGGTAAATATTTTGTCCGCATACTTTCCGATATTAGCAAGAGACAATGGTTTGTTCATCATAAGAGATGAAATAACTAAACTGAGATTTTTCGGTTTTCCATATTTATCGAAAACACTTTTTGCAATGTTGTAATTCTTCGTCCACCAACCGAATTGCGTATTTGGATTTGCGTTGATAAGATTTACATAATTTTTAGCTTGCGTTTCGTTTTCGATATCTCCGAATGATTCAATTCTAAATATTGAGTAATTCAGAATTGGCATAAGTGTCTGCGGAATTTCCACGGATGTAAGAATTCTGTAATTGCGCACGAAACACTCTTCGAAAGAATTTCCGTACATTCTAAAATTCCGTTCCGCGAAACATGCCTGACAGATACTTCCTTCAACATTTCGGTGTTTAAGGCAATGCGTATTTACTATACAAGCCGTGGAAATTGATGCCATTCCTGACATTTTTCCATTATGCTTTACAGTGAAATGAATTCCAGTAAAACTTTCAAATTCCTCAATTATTAACGGCTCTTCTTTTTCCGCACGATAGACTGTCATATCATTAATCATTGTGTTATAATCCATCTGTGCTGTGCCTCCATTCGTTTTGGTGGTTGTGAAGAGAGCCGTCATGTCGGAAAACTAACGGCTCTCTTATCTCAAATTAAAATGTCGCCGTTCTGTAATATTCATCGCGAGCGGCGCGATACGCTTTCCGCTGAACTTCCGTAAATTTTGCGTCATCAAAACATTGTTCCAAAGTATTGTTGTTGTATCCAATGCTTGCGAAACATGAGATGACAGTGTAATCAGCGTCCCATGCGATTCCGTATTCGTGGTTGAACATCTCAGAAAGAAATGCTTTTTTCCAGTATTCAAAATTATCATTGGATGCGGATTCTTTTGCGGACTCCAATTTTCCAAAAAGTTCCGCCTGTGTTTTACAAAACTCCTTGTACTTCTGTTCTACATAACAGAAAGAAATAGGATTATAAAACATACCTTTTATTTTCCGTTTAAACGCCTTTTCTTCATCGTCATTATGGAAAATGTGGAAAGCTGTTTCGTACGGAATTCTTTGAATGTAGTAGTTCCGCAAGAAATAATTTTTTCTATCATAATCATCATAATCATCTACCACCTCCAAATCTTTATCCGTAAAGATTTCATTTGGTAATGTTTCCATATACCATGCTTTCAATTCTTCCTTACTTTTTCCCTTGTGGTGTAATTCATAATCATTAGCGTAATATATATGTGCTCCGTCCTTAAAGACGAGCGCAGAGTATCCGAAATATCCGCCAAAGTCTACAAAGTATATGTCGTGTCCGTTAATTTCCATACAATCTTCCTTCATTGCTTTTACTTCCGCGAGTGTAAGAGCCTCAATTTCATTAATATTCCAGTTTTTCATAATACTTATTTTCTCCTTTCTAATTAAAAGTTTCTTACAAAATACTTGTCATCGTTAAATGTTCCAACTTCGCAAGTTCCGCAGTCGTACATATCGTCGAATACATTTGCGATTTCGTCAGCATCCTCACGACTCTCGCATATTATTATTCCGTATCCTTCATTCCAAGAGTATCTTTCATTGCGAACATCGAGGGTTTTTCCGACACTTTTAAATAATTCATCAACCTCATCAATCGTCCCCGTTTTTTTATGTTCGAAAATCTCAATAAGTTTCCCGATTGCATACACCGCTGAAAGTCTATCAATCGGATTATCTATTCCATGCCGTAACTGGTCATCGTTATACATCGAATAGCCGCAATGTCTTGTGAGTATTCCGCCGAATCTCCAATTTGGCATTGTGAAACAGTAACTATTGTTCCCGTCCTTATCTGTGTAGTATTTAGTAAGAACGATATCAAATCTCGTACACTCCGCGCTTGCGGTAGCGATAATACAGTTTTCCGTTGCTGATTCAATTTTAATTTTCCCGTTCCACGAGTCTTTATATTTAAAGTATTTAGCATATTCATTGCTGTAAATTGGATTTAATACTTCAAATGTATATTCTTTATTCATATTATTTTCTCCCTTCCATAAACTTTTTAATTTCCTCTTCCTCGTTGTATCCGTTCGTCAGAAGTTCAGTTTGTAATGACTCTTCTGTTTCAACACCGCACCATTTAAGGTCTGCAATTTTTAAATTTCCAAGACTTATATTACTACGAATCATATTTCCGTATTTCATAGTCGGATATAATCTGCAATAATCTAAATCTCTAAATATATTCTGAAACATTTCATACGAAAGATTTCCAATGTGTTTAGACTTTATATAACATGAGTCTATATATTCTACAGCTATGCTAAAGTTTTCCGACCTGTAAAACGTTTCCCATTTTTCATTAGCTTCTACTCCGTAGTGTTTGCATATCTTCTCAATAATATCTAACTTTCTTGCAAGACTCCAATCCCTTCCTGCGTAATAATCATTTCTGTCTGGTTCTTTTTCCGCCCATTCTTTATTAAGTTTTACGGCAAGTTCACTGGGTTTTCCGTTAAGTATCTCTATTTTTCTATGGTAGAGATGCATTTCTTTTTCGTGTTCTAACATTTCTTCTTCCGTAGGTTCATATCTTTCTCTTTTTTCTTCCATACATCTATAATATTCCTGAACGCAACCATAGTTCGCTTCGATTCTTGCTAAATCATCCCACATTTTTATCCCTCCTGTTTTAAAATGTTCTTTATTTATGCTTTCAGATTTCCCCGTTTTCTCTTCCTTCCACTATGAAAGCAAGTCCCGCTTTAAGTTCCATAAAATTATCATATTCATCGTAGCGTTCGCGTTCGCCCCTTTCGTAAATTCCTATACACTGCCTATTTAATACCTCATTGCTAAGTACAACATGATTGTGTGAGCCGTCATGAAGTTTTTCTCCGTCAAAGTAGAATATCCACCCGTTACCGTCTTCTGTTCCGATTGTCCACGGTGTTGTTCCTTTTGCCAACGGTTCTCCATCTAATACCTTCATTGCTTTCCAAAGTGCAATAAACATATTGTTCTCCTTTCATATAAAGTTGTAGGACTGGATATTATTTTCCAGTCCTACATAGTGTCGTGTGGTGACTTGATTACGCAAGCTTGTTAAGTTCAGCTTCCAGTTCCGCAAACTCTTCTTCGCTGATGATATCATCACCCTCGTCAATCGGGGCGTTGATAGCATTTTCAATTTCCTGTTCTACTTCCTTTTCTGCTTCCGCTTCTGCTTTAGCCTTTTCCTTTTCGGCTTTCTTAGCTTCTTTCTCAGCTTTCTTTGCTTCGCGCTCTGCTCTCTTCTTAGCCTTTTCCTTCTCAGCCTTAGCTTTAGCCTTTTCCTTCTCAGCTTTTTCCTTAGCCTTAGCTTTTTCCTCGGCTTCCTTTGCGGCTTTCGCCTCGGCTTCGGCTTTGGCTTTCGCCTCTGCCTCTGCCGCGAGAATCTTGTCTACTTCTTCCTGACTGCGGAACTCACCCTTGCAAGCGTTGTATACTTTTTCCAGTACCTCCCAACGCTTTACAACCTGTGCATGGTGGTTACTGCCAGAAGAAGCATTTCCGCGATAGATGCTGTAGTCATCCGTATTTGTTTCGAAGAACTCAGCGCAGAACTTATCCGCAAAATCTTCCGCCGCGTATCCATTGGTGATTGCATCGTACATGAACGGCACAAGGGAGATAAAGTGTGTTCTCACAGTAACCTTTTTCCCGATGCGCTTCATACGCTTTGCATTGTCGCCAGTTGCGGAATTGAGATGTTTTGCAACCCTCAGTCCGAATGTGAAGATACTGTTGAGTTCATCAATATTTTCCTGTTCAAAGTGTACCGTTTCGTAGTACGGACGAACAACCTTGTTGTCAAGGCAGATTTCCGACTTCGGCATATTGAGCATCATCATTGTCTTAATGATAATGTCCTCGTTCGTGTATTTCCGCAGAGCGTTTTCCGTAAGGGTATCATGGAAGAACTGATGTTTTCCAATCTCGATGATTGTTTCCAGTTCCTTACTTGCGACACGTGTCTTTTCAATCGCACTCAGCGGAGTACCATTGTTGAGTCTCTTAAAGATTTCCGCAATGGTATCATCATCCGCACCATCAATGCGAATGAAGTTAAATGTTCTGCTGTCAAACTTATCGCGAATCACTTCGGGAAGTTCCTCGAATGTCATTCCAGAGATATCATATGCCATATCATCAATGACAATCGGCTGAATGTTTCCAAGACGGTGTTCGTTGTTGCGGAACATGCGGAGTGTAGTTGTCCTCTGCTTTCCGTCAATGAGGTCATCGACCATAATCATCTTGTCATTTTTCCCAACGACCTCAGAGCGGATAGAGATAATCTGCGGAATCGGGAAGCCAGTAAGGATAGAATGTACGAACAGGTCACGCTGTTCAGCTTTCCATACGTCCGTTCTCTGTACGGTATTTCCAGACTCCATTTTTCCAGACTTGAAAGCCTGTACAATTCCCTTTGCGGTCATCTGTGTTGTCGTGGTGCTGATTTCGGGGAATGCCTTTTCCAGAAGTTCTGCCTGCATCTCTGCCATCTTTGCCTCATACATTTCCATAGCGTTCATAGTAACCTCCTTGTTCTCTACTGCGTTGTTCTCAGCGGCGTTAACAGTTGCGTTGTTCATTGTGTTGTTCATCATAATTTTTTCCTCCGTGGATTTTATATTTTTTTATTCTCCATATTCACTTTATTTTCCGATATTCAATTTTTTTACCAATATTTAGTTGTGCGTGGTGGGCGGATATTTTCCGCCCTAACTTGAATCATCCCACATATTACTTATATTCTCCTTCCTTATTCCGCAAGAATCATCTTGTCTATTCCGTCAATATGTTCTCGGAATGCCTTGTTTACATCCTCGTAAGCGTCCGCAATAACTTTCTGTCTGACCTTTTCCTTTTCCTCACTCTTGACGTCCTTTGTTGCTTCTCTTACGAGTGCATCAAAGTTGTCTTTCAGGTGATTTTTCCGCGTGTTCTCAATTTCCAATCCAAAGTGAAGGTCAAGAATAATTCCGAACATATCAGCTTCAACTTCTTTCCGATATGTTGACTTGTCGCAAGTTATTCCATGCAATATTGCATGTCCAAACTCATGACCGCCAACGGAAAGCATCTGTGTATCCTTTAAATTCCGCGCCAGATGAATTTCTGGATTAGGATTATACCTACAGAATCCGAACAGAGCCGCACCGTTAATATCTTTTTCCGCATCGCCAACATAGAATGGAACTCCACATTTTTCCTCAGAGTATTTCTTTAAACCGCTGAAAATTTTTCCATGCTCGACACTTGCAACACCACGATTAAGCATTTTCGGGTATAACTCTGACGGGTAATCCGTCTGTGCAATATCGTAAGTGTTTCCAACTATGAATCTTATAGACTTTTTTGTTGGCAACAAATCATCTTTTACAAGTTTCTTTTCTTCTTCCGTACATTCGCTGAGTTTCTTTGTTTTGCCTTCCGAAACCTGAACTATTGTTACCGTTACTGGGGTCAGGATTTTCAATCCGTGCTGTCCTTTAAGTATATGGGTAGGTTTCCCGTCTACTTCCTCTTTATTCCATGAATAAAATGACTTGCAAAGTATTGCTCCACTATTCTGCATATATATTAACATGCAGTTCCTTGCCGAATACTGATGAAAACGTGATTGAAATTTTAAAAATTCCATCATTTCATCTGGATTCTTTGTATGGTTTTCCATAATACTAAGAACCTGTTTTCTAAGTTCCTTCTCCGTTGTCTTTACTGTTTTCTTCATATCTGTTCCCTCCGTTTGTAAACTATACTACCTACATTCTCTTATGTCAATCCAGAACTGATGTTCTAATCGTTCCAGAATGCTCTCTGTGCGTTCCGCTGATACCCTTCCAGAATTGTTTCCAGAATTTGACCGCCGTTTTCCTCGGCTTCTTTAATATATTTCTTTGCTTCCTTATTGTTCATTCCAAACATCCATTTTACAGCCAGAATATAATCTTTCATTATTCCTCTCCTTCCATAATGTTTGTAGCTTCCAGAAGTAATTCCATTGCGTCCTGTACTTTTTCCAAAGCTTCTTCAAGACGTTCTCTTTCTTCGTAATCTTCGCAATCGTCAATCTTTTCTTCCAATGTGACCTCTGCGATTTCCGCCTTGTTAATAGCTTCATAGATATAATCATTTGTTTCGTGCATTTTCTTTCCTCCTTAAATTACCATTCTTCCTCAAATTCCGTATAGGGAATATAAGAATCATCGTCAATCTTACCCTTCTTTTTAACTTTTTCCAGAAGCCAATCGGGAACATCTAAGTCATTTCCGTTCGCCTCCTTCTTTAATTTTTCCCACTGTTTATCAGTAACCTCAACTGTCATGCTAACTCTCATCCATACTGTTTTCATTTTTCCCTCCTTAAAGTAACCAGATATATTTCAGACGTTTCACAATTTCCGCATCCTGTTCTTTCGTTGCGGAATATTCCAGACAATAGTAACAGTAGCACTGAAATCCCTGTATAATCTCACCTCCTTCTTCCTCGATTATCCGCTTTGCGATATCCTTATGAGTCGGGTTTTTAAACTCCAAAGTGTATGGTTTTGTTTTCACTTTGCCATTCAAAAAATCCCTTATTTCCTCGCCGTCTGTAAATGGCTGATTCATCATGTAATCCGTGTAATTCATCTTTTTCCTCCTTATTTTTCCCAAAGTGTTAAAACCACAGTTCCGTCAACTATGAACACCATACCATTAATCAATTCTCCGCTTGCGGTACATCCGTATACTCTTCGCCAGAGAACTGTCTTATATTTTTCCTCAAGTTCCAAGTATGTTTTTCTTTCAATCGAGGACATTTAATCACCCCCTTTACATTCGAATCTTGCTCCAAAATTCCAGAATGTCTTTTTCTTTGACACATCCACTTCCTCAAATACGCTATCCGAAAGATATCGGAATTTTGTGTCACGCTCCCTCTGCGTGACCAATTCATTTTCCACCGTCGTATATCCAGTGAAATAATCGTGAACGTCACCTTTTATTACTTTATAAAACTTCATTTTTCCCTCCTTAAAAATTTTCTAACCAGAATCCTTCGAAAAACTTTCCGCAGTTGTAAAGACTATATTCATGTATAACCGCGACCTTGTTTTTGTTCGGTTTGCGAACAACTTTCATATCATTGTTCACAAAGAACTTTTTTCCGCAACGAGTTCCCTCAAGGGTAATGTACCAACCGCTATCCGCACTGGTTTTTCCCTTGATATCCAGAACATCTGTGACCTGTAAACTGTAGCAGGATGTTAATGTTGCGTTAATTTCCAGACATTTTTTAATCTGGTCTTTTAATTTCCCGTTCACGATTGTCTCGTCTGTGAGGAATGATGCGACCATATCAGCCACAGTATCTTTGATTTTTCCGTAACTCATTACTTGTTTTCTCCTTTTAGATTAATGACTCAATTACGCCACGTCTCAGCATGTCGTAATAACACCACTTGTTACGTTCCATGTCAGATTTTTCCGCAAAACTCATAACCTCAGCGTCGAATTTCGCTTTATATTCAGCGATTTCCGAACGCTGTCTTGTAATGCAGTTTCCGAAATAATCATATCCACATTCCAAATCAGCGACCATATTCCGCACCATAGTATCAAGGATTGACTGTTTATCCTGATACCAAATCTCGAACCACTCATCGTTCCATTTTGTTATTTTTGACATTTTTATTCCCTCCTTATTTTTCCGTATTGAATTTAATAGCGATATTGCGAATATTCATACTCGCCACGAATGGTATTAATACCATGTGCCACAAGCTCATCGCATATCTGCAAGTTTGTGTTTGTCTTAGCCAGATAAGAAGTATGTAATAAATTATTTTCCAGACGAAACTCTATTAATTCTCCGCCATCATGGAAAAGACACATGTCAATTAAATCTAATACCCAATCTTCTTTCCGAGATGAATACTCTTCTCTGACACATAAATCTTCAAGGTCAATCGTGCGTGAATATTCTTTTATATTCCACACACTCTCTGTGTTTTCAATCTCTTCCTGTTCTTCCATAGCGCGGTCAATCTCTTCCAACGTTACGTTCCGTTTATTCTTCTTGCGTTTTTTCATATTTTCCTCCTGTATATTTTTATATTGTTTTAACCAACAATCCCACCCACGATTTTCCAATCATGGACAGGTTGAAGATTAAAATCCTCTGTTATACTTCGGGCAATACGAGTGGAACATTGACCATACGTTGCACTCATCATCGCCAAAGTTTCCGTCAGGATATACATCGTTTTCCGCCATGTCACGGAGTGCGGCAATCATAGCCGTTGTATATACTCCAACGTTATCCAGTTTTCCGTTCTTGTACGCTTCCTCACGTACTTCAAGATATTTTTCCTTGAGATATTTCTTATTTGCCATTTTTGCCCCCTCAATTTATTTTCCATGCGCTATATTGCGCATTAATAACCACATCGTCTCTTATTGTTTCCGTACCGCACCCGTCCATTTCCAGACTTGCGCAGTCACCTACCTTCCAACCGCCACCGTAAAACTCAAAGATATTTCCACTTGAAGTTTCCACCGTGACTAAATCGTTATCAGATACATTCACGACTTTCCCTGTTTCGGGATAGGTCGTGACGTTTTCCGTTCTTCCAAATACGAAACTTGCAATTGCAAACACAATCGCAAGAAATATAATTGTGTTTTTCATTTATATCACCCCCGTAATAATTTCTAATACGAGAATTCCCGTTATTGCTACCGCCCCGACTAACACATTGGAGTAAATTTCTCCACATGTGGTAGAACATTCAACGCCACCGCAAGCGACGATGAAAAGCCAGATGAAAAAACATAATATTATTCCGATACACAAATCTTTCATTACTTCTATTCTCCTTTCATCAAATCCCGATAACATCAACTGCTTCCGCCAGTGCTGACAAGGCATCTCCGATGAGAAAAACCTTATTGTGATTCACTGGGTTCACAATATAAGGTCTTTTTCCGTGTGCATTGTGAATCGGCTCGAATTTTCCGTTGAACCGAATCACGTACATACCTGCAAGGTCGATTCTGTAGTCAAAACCGACTTCCACACCTTCGAAAATAACTTTCCTATAATCCATAACTACTTATATTCTCCTTTCATGATATATATAAGCGGATTATTTTTCCGCTATATAACTTTTCCATGGCTCATTCATATCCTCACGAACAAACCGTTCCAATAAAGATAATATATATGTTTTCGGTTTCCTGTATCCAGTCACCCAATTATTTATAGTTGACGGAAGTATATTATACCGTTCCGCAAACTCTTTTTGAGTCAGGTGACTATAGTCAAGTATCCGACTCATATTAAAACCTAGACAATATGGTTTTTTCGGAAAATTTGGGTCACAATCCTCCAAAACCGCACGTTCTAGCAACATTTTTAGAAGTGGATTGTTTTTTCCACTGCTTTCAATATTGCGTACCGTTCTGGAAGGAATTTTATACTTCCTTCCAAACTCGGCTTGAGTCAGACCCAACTTTTTCCTCATTTCTATAATTTCCATATGGTTCACCCCCTTTTATGGAAATTATATCACAGTACATCAAAAGATACACTGTTTTTCATATTCTCCAGTTACGGAGTTAAAATGCATCAGTGTCAGCGGTACACCGTTAATAGCACAACAACGGATGACCTCCGCCGTGACGGATGTTAAACCCGTCACATAAACGGTGAGGGATTTTTCCCCACGAAAACATGTTACATCGTTATCGTCCGCCTGATTAAGTCCGATACAGAAATTGCGGCGGACAATCCCGACGTTTTCCGCTATCCATGTTTCCACATGGCGACGTATAGCAGAATAATCATGTACGTCCGCTATAGCGTTCTGAAATATGTACCCTTCTACTGGCATTTCATGGCGACCTTTAATAAGACCTACGGTTACATTTTTCATAGTAATCCTCCTTAAATTTAATTTAATTTTCTCAAAGAATGGCATCCTTGCAAGGATGTCAAACTTTCAGAGAATTAATTCCATCCAAATAATGCCAACTTCTCCCGTCCTTTTTGAGTACGTGATAACACCTCTTTATATTTTCCGATACATTTTTCCGCCTCACAGAAAGACGCTTTTCTTTCATAGACAACGTACTTTCCATCGTGAAACACCTGATGATAAACTACACGAGTCCCTAACACTTTTCCAGTGTCCGCTATCCATATAAACACCGACTTCACATCATTACTAATCACAAGGTGTCTTGTGTTTCCAATACCCTTATACGTTTCGAATTCCATAGCATTCTCCTTTTTTGTGTATACTCATCGCCACACGGAATAGGGCTATGTAAGCCCTAAACCGTCTTGCGGTGAATGTGTATGTTGTTTCATGCGGTCTTCTTTGTTGTCTTCTTCGCCTTCTTCGCCTTGCCAGACTTGAGGTATGTGTCGGGCTTGTAGTTGAATACAAATGCCGCCGCAAACGGGCTGTAGTGGACTCCGAATGTATCCTTGAGCCACTTAACACCATCATCAGTTTTCGACTCCATCCATACTCCATAGAGCTTTTCGCCAGTCTGGGTATGTGTGAAGTCACCGACCATGTACTCGATACCGTTTTTAGCGGTGACTGTCCGTTCATTTGTCATTTCGACCTTGCGACCACCCTTGCTAGTGGTACGGCGTCTAGGTGCAGTCTTCTTTTCGGACTCCACATTTTCAGCGGAGAACTTCGCTGACATTGCCTTGAAAAGCGTTTCGCTGATAAGACCTTGATTGTAGAGTGCTGTCAGTTCAGCCATTTCGGGATTCTCTGTCTTTGTGGCTGTCTTCTTTGTGGCTGTCTTTGTAGCTGTCTTCTTTGTGGTCTTCTTTGTGGCTGTCTTTTTAGCGTCTGTCTTATTCTTGACGGTGGAATCAGCGACCGCCTCCGCAACGGTGAAGTCCTCCGCCATGTGGAGAGCATGAGCCACTTCACGCTTGTTAGCCTCCGCTACAGTTTCACGTTCTTTAGCCGCAACGGAGTCAACCTCATTGCTTTCGATTGTGGCGGAGTTGCGCATCATCAGGCGGACACCCTCACCGAATGCATCCGCCATATGTTTTGCATACTTATCGTATGCATCATCAAGCCTGTCACACATCACCTTATAATCGGCGGCTTTCTGTGCGGCTTTTGCCTTGCCGATTTCAAGACGTCTTGTGTATTCGTCAACATGGTTATGGGACTGAATAGCCACATCTTTTGTCTTGCCCCTACGGGTTGTTTTGCGTGTAGAAACAACTGCATTTGCAGTTACATCGTTTGCCTGAATACCATTGATTGCATTAACCTTTTTAGCCATAATTTTTACTCCTTTTCTTTTCTTTGCATGTTTTGATTGTTTCGGGTTCGTTTGACCCCGTATGCACTAACCGTTAAAATGTTAGTGCATAAAGCGGAAACGAACTTATCAGCTTTTCGGACTCTTTTATGGACACTTTTTACAGTGCGACTCTTTTTAGTGTTGGTCTAACTACATTCACAGTTTCAACTCACCTGTAGTATCAAGCATATATCTTTCAGTAGAATTCACTTTCATTTTGACTTTACGCCTGACTTGCAGTTTATAGTCTGACTGCGTTTTTCGCTTTTGGTCGCATCTTCACGACTCAATGTGCATGTAGCCTCAATCACTGCTTTGCTACCACGTTTCACAACGTTATAGTTTTGCAAGCCCTATCATTTCAAGTTTGCCACGCCTGAAATAATAGCCCATATCTGACTTTTTGCTCATCATTACTTTTTGCCTATACCTTCGGCATTGTATCAATGCATTTTTAAGTCTTTGTTTCGTCTTTAAGATACTGCCTTATCTACACCGCAATCATTTTATTGACTGCCTGCCTTTAAACCCTATCGACTTTCTCGTCATCGTTCGCTAATTGAATTAGCTTTTCAGGTTCAAGTGACGGGACACGAACCGCCAAAAGTCAAATGTGCTTTTGGTAGCTTGTCATTGTATTACTACAACTACGCTTGCCTCTCACATTGTGGAGACACACCTTGATAGAATCGGCTTGCAGGACTTAACGGTAACTTGACCGCCGTATAACCTGCCCGTATAGCTGACTTCAAATTTCATGATATCCCATACTTATCAGATATTAGATTTTCAAGGTGCTACACCGTTATGATTATTCACATCCTATCGGACACGGCGCAGTGAAATTTCGGTTTTTTCATACCTGACACATTTTATTGAGTGTATCGCCTCACGTTTGGACTGTTCACTTTCGGCTGAACCAAACCATCCATTTTTCAGTTACCCGACGGGTTTTACCGCCTCGGATGTTTTATGTCATCCCTGACACTGTCAAGTCTAGAGACTTTTTGTGTATTTGTCAACGACTTATTTGCCATTATTTACGATTTATTACTTTTGCACAATATATCTACCGTTAATTTGTGCATATTGCACATACTTGTGCATGTTGCACAACTATCTGGTTCTTGTGTTGTGCATTATGTACAATCGCAAGGTATTTGGCGGAAACTTTTATTTTTTCGTTTAAATAGAAGAAACTCAAACGCAAAACCGTCAAAAAGCGCGTAAATATCAGCCAAATTGATGTTTTAGAAATGAATACCTTCTATTATAGGCGAAAAAAAGAGTGTATGAGAGTCAATGACGGGATAGTGTATATACATCATGTATAGATATAGATCTACTATATATTTATAGTATATACTAGCATGGTCAGGGCATGGTATATATATACTATATGTATATATTAGTATGGTCATAGCATAGTATATATACTATATGTATATACCTTATGATAGGACGTTGAGGTGGCATGATGCGATTATAGTTAATATGACTATATTACTATTGACACGTTTTGGCGTTTTGACGTTTTTTGGCGTTTTATGATTCATTATGGAATATTATGGTATTTGCACATTTTGCGGATTATGTGCAAACTATGTTATTGAGATTGTGTCTCGTTAACATATCGGTATTATGATATCGATACTATGTTATCGATATTGTGATATCGATATAGTGTTATCGGTATTGTTAACTCGATATCGTGTTATCGATACTGTGATATCGATATTTGGATATCGATATTTTGATATCGATATAATCTTATCAATACAGCGGTATCGATACAATGTTATCAGTATCACTTTATCGATATTTTGGTACTGATATCGTACCGTATCTTGTCCAAACAAGTTGTTGACGTTTTGGCGGATTGTCAACGGGGGCAGTTCGGGATTGTATAGTTGTTTGAACATCTCCCCGGGGCTGGACGTTCTCCCTTCATTCACCAACAAAACACACCCCAATCCCAAATTAAATAATCCACTCTCTCCCCCATCGTCGGTCTGCCCGCTAATTTCGCCGTTCGAACAAATTTGGCGTTTCCGCGGGAAAATCTTATCACTTAACAATACCGAGCAAACTGTTCATTATCGAACATCTTGTATGATATCGAGCAAAGTGTTCGGCAAATCACCACATTTCACTTTTCGTCATTTTTACTAAATAAATCCGCGAAAATCGTTTGTTTTTGTTTATTTTGACCGCAAAAATGTTTGTTTTCTTGCGGAAATGCGCGGGAATAATTCGGGCGAAAACCGCGAAAATCTGGCGGGAATTGGTAGTCGCGCCCTACAGCGAGGAAAGAAATTTTGGCATTTACTGACACTGTGTCAGAATGAACTTGCCGAGAACGGCGAGGTCGTAATGTTTGGCGTGAATAATCAGCGAAAACAAAGTTTCTTCTATATTATGCGGTTTTAGGATTGCTCATCTTGCGGATTGAGGTGTTGCGCTCTCCCGCCCCGCGCCACTTTGGGCGGATTTTGCGCAGTGGGCGAAGTTGTAAACACGGCAAAACAGCGAGTAAGGAAATTTCTGTTCTGGCTGAAAATGAGTTGCTTATACCCCTATATATATTAATAATGAGACACATGAATAATGTTATGATTATACGTCATGAAGAATATTAATAATTTAGGTATATACTAATAATATATAATATATTAATATAATATAATATATAAATACTATAATACTATATACATTAAATATATAATAATATAATAATTAATAATACATAATATGGAATATAATAATATAGATATAATATAGATACTCCAATAAT
>AUXO018023507.1_pt1 | contig 16156 bp, 10 predicted proteins | sample 768731 | NCBI WGS metagenome assembly AUXO01 (sample SAMN02715735, study PRJNA202380) | gut metagenome | biome: sheep rumen | host: Ovis aries | place: New Zealand: Palmerston North
TTATAAAGACCTTGGAGAGGGTCTCTAAAAACTACTACTATATAATACGAGGTGAACTGTAAAAGTTCACCTTTTTTTACTGTGAAAGTGTGTAAATTGGAGGGTGAAAGTGGTATAATTAATACAGGTATTTTGGGGGTAAAAAGGTGAAGGTTTTTTGAATTTTTTTCTGAAATTCTAGAAAATATATTTTTATATTCTTTGATGAAGTATGTGATGATTATACACATACTTTATACTTCATTTGTCATTAAATAATGAAAAATCCCATGTAAAAGTATTAGTGTGATAAGGCATATATATAATTGGTATGCAAGTGATTATTAGGAAAATAATAAGGTGATTAAGATGAATAAGCAAGTAGCAATTACAGATTCTTTTATAAAGAGTATGTTGAAATTAAGTGATCAAGAAAAGAAGTTAGTTTTTAATACGGTAAAACAAATATCAGAAAATCCGAAAGCTCCGTCATTACATATCCATGGGATTGATAGAGAAAAATGTGATAAGAAGTTTGTTAGTGCAAGAGTGAATTTGGATTTGAGAATAATTATGGTACGTAGAGGAGAAGTATATACATTGTTATATGTGAATCATCATGATGCAGCATATGATTGGTGTGAAGGAAAGTATCTTTCAAAAACTGGATTCGGATCAGAATATATTTATGATGAAAATCTTGCAAGTGATAGGATGGATTCATTTTCTAAGTCGCAAATTACTTCAGATTATTTGAGTTATGGAAAAGAAAAAGGTTTATTTGATGATGCTAACATCAAGTTAAAACAGTTTGTGAAACTAGGAATTCAGGAAATACATGCAAAAAATCTTTTAAAGATGGATAATGAAAGTCAATTATTAGAATATATTGATATTTTTCCAGAAGAATTACAGGAAGCTCTGATGGATTTAGCAACGAATACAAAGAGTTTTGATACAGTTTATAATGATTTGTTTAGTGAAGGTGATGATAATGTAGAAGTGCGTGAAAAACAAAGATTTTATCTTACTGATAATTTAGAAGAATTGGCTGAACTTATGGATAATGAGGAGTTTGAGAAATGGACTTTGTTTTTGCATCCATCGCAGAAAAAGTTAGTTCACCTTAATTGTAATGGACCGATGTTGATTGAAGGAGGTCCGGGTACAGGAAAAACTATAGTTGGTATTCATAGAGCAGTGAGATTATCTAATGATATATATAGAGCTAAAGATAATAAAAAAATACTGTTTTGCACGTTTAGTAAAAAATTAGTGAACAATATTAATAAAAAGATAGAGCGTTTGTGCAAGATTAAAAATGTTCAGAATAATATTGATTGTATGACTGTTGACGCGTACATAGCAAAATTATTAGGGAAAAAAGCATTAAATGTTGATACGGAGAAAATAGAAAATATATTAAAAACGGTTTACAAAAAAAATAATTGGGAGTATTCATATGAATTTTATATACAGGAGTATTATGAAATTGTAGAAAAAAATCATATTGAAACGTTAGAGGAATATATAGCAATTCGAAGAAAAGGGCTAGGAAAGAATCTAAGTAAATCATCAAGAATAAATGTTTGGAAGTTTTTTGAATATGTGTTAAAAGAAAAAAATGAAAGTAATGCATACAGTTTTGTTGATAGAGCACATCAATTAAAAAAATTAATTGAAAGAAATGAAATAGATAAGATATATGACTCAGTTATTGTTGATGAAGCACAGGATTTAGAAAGTGTAAAATTGAATGTTATATGTAGCAGTATGAAAAATGTTAGAAATAGTGCGTGTATTTTAAGTGATAAAAATCAACGTATATTTAGACTAAATACTTGGTTAAAAGATGCAGAAGTAAATATAGTTGGAAGAACATATTATTTAAGAGTTAATTATCGTACTACTAAACAGATTAATGATTATGCGAGAAGTTTGTTTTTAGAATTTGATAATACTAGTTTGGCTGATAAAGAATATATTTCTATTATGAGCGGAGATAATCCTAAAATATTAAAGTGCAAAACAGAAAGCGAAGAGAATCATGTTATTATAGATTGCTTGAAAGAATATTTAAAAGATTATTCATCAGAGGAAATATGTGTCTTGGCACCTACATATAACAGACTAAAAACTATTAAAGCGGTTTGTGAATACGAAGGTGTAGAAACATCTCTTCTTATGACAGGAGAAGAACAAAATGACAATAAAGCTATAACATTGTGTACTACAAGTGGAGTTAAGGGATTAGAGTATTCAGTCATAATTATAGTTTCATTTAATATGATTGGAACACAACGTCAAAATTATGGGTGTGCACCAGAAGCATCATTAAACTATGATAAATTGGTGGAATGTGAAAAATATGTTTCAATAACAAGAGCTAGAGATAAGGTTTTAATTACTTTTTTAGGAGATTAATATGGTTATTTATGAAAAGGCTATAAATCAAGATAATAAGGCAAATAAATATTTTAATGATTTTATGATGATTCCTTTTTTTGAAAATAGAATAATGATGTTAGGTATGATAGAAGCAAATGATTGCATTATAGATAATGTTATTATGATGGATGGAAAGGGTTTGATGGTAGTCTTGTGTTCTGATTGTAGGGCTGATGAAATAGTTGAGGTTGTAGGAAAAAATAAGTATAGAATGAAAAATGGGATGGTGCTTTTTTCTACTTTTGCTAGTGCTATTGAATCTTGTCAAAATATAATTTTTGAATTAGAAAAAAAACAAATATGTATAGATAAAAGAGTAGTAATACCAGTATGTTGCTATCCATTTATTGATGAAAATGAATATAATAATATAGGTCTTTATGCTTTATCACCTAGGGAATTAACGATATTAAAAAATGATTTTAAAAATGAAAAATATTTGTTAAAAAAATTGGAAAGTATTAATGAATATATTATGAAAATTAAAAATATTCCAAAGGATGCGTGGTTATTTGAAAAAAATATTAAGTCAATTTGTAAATCATTTGTAAGTGATTATGAAAATATAATAGTGGGGCAAATAGTTGGAGAAGAAAAGATTGATTTATATATAGATTCAGATAAGGAATTGTATTATAGAATTTGTAGTTTTTTGATGAAAAAAGGAATCCGAAGTGGAAATATATATTCTAGTTCGAAATTTATTCTTGATAATTTGGGTGAGTATATGACAAGTATACATATTCCTTGGAGTTATAAATTAGATAAAGTAGAAGATGTTGGGTATTACTTAGTTGATGACAAATATTTTGATACGGAATTGAATAAATGTGTAACTATTGTATTAGACGAAGATTCAAAAATTATAATAAAAAAAGGAGAAAGTATTAAATATACTATAAAAATTCATAATAGAAATGAAATCTATAAGGAATTAGACAAAATTGACATTCAAAATCCGATTCATTTAAAAAATGAAGAGATAAGAAAGATGTTTTTAAGGAGTTTTAAAGTTGCAAAAAAAGAAATAGATATTATAAGTCCATGGATGAATTTTGGAGTAGTAGATAATTATTTTGTTGATTTGATGAAGGAAGCGTTAAGTAGAGGTGTGATAATAAAGATAATATATGGATTGAAACCAGATTCAACCGAGTATAATTTATCGCGTAGTAGTAGATCGGATCAAGTGGCAAAATATTTGAGAGAAACATTTGAGGAGTATAAAAATCAGTTATTTATAGTAAGAGATAATATTCATTATAAGTTGGTTTTATGTGATGAACAGTATAAATTAGAAGGTGGATATAATTATCTTTCTTTTATTGGAAATTATGAAAATAGCAATACAAGAAAGGAAGGTTCACCTTACGGAACGGATGACAATGAAATTAGATATTTAAGGAAGGAATATTTTGATGGAATTAAGTAAGATACGTTTGGCAAAATATTCTGTTTTAATTGCAACAAAAGAGATTGAAATAGAGTATATAAAAAAATTATTAGACGATGGATTAAAAGTTATATTATTTTGTGATGAAAAATATATTGATAAATTTGGTAGGGAGTTTGAAAACTTCATAAAGGCAGATTTTTTTAATGTTTTTCGAAATATAAATAAAATAGAATTATTATATGTAGATGGTAAAAATGTAAATATTGATGAATTGATTGAATTAGAAATAGGAGACACATCATTTAATAAAGAACAATATTTGATAGAACACGAATCACCAGATAATAATATAATTGTAGAAGCTGGTGCTGGAACAGGAAAAACACATGTTATGATAAACAGAATAATGTATTTGATGCATGTTGACCCAAATTTCAATTTTTCTAAAGTTGCTATGATAACATTTACTAATAAAGCAACGGATAATATGAGGCATAGACTAGTTGATATACTTGAAAAAAAATATATATTAACTCGTAAAGAGAAATATTTAGATAAGATTGAAGAATTATCATGTATTAGTATAAGTACGATACATTCTTTTTTTAAAAAAATAATTGTTGAAGTTGGTCCAATATTAGGATATGGAAAAAATGTTCAACTAAGGAGTTATGTATTAGAACGAAAAGAACTTCTAAGAGATATAATAAATAAACAATTTAAAGGCAATGGAAGAGTTGAAGAGGTTATTGGATTGCCGTTACATTATTTGGAAAAACTAGCGATTGAATACTGGGAAAAACTAGATAATAATGGTATATCAAGTATAGAAATAGAGAACTTATATTGGGGAAGTACTTCTAATTTAAAGGCTAAACGAATACAAACAAGTTTAAAGGATATTTTTGAAAATGTAGATGAAAAATATAATGAGATAAAATATATAAATAACGCGATTTCAATGAAAGATATTATTCACGAATTGAGTCGAGTTATTAATAATCCAGAAATTAGAGATTATATTGTACAAAACTATAAATATATGTTTTGTGATGAATTTCAAGATAGTGATAATGTTCAAATCCAAACAATTTCGATATTAAATCGAGTTTATGGAGGAAAATTATTTGTTGTAGGAGATGTGAAACAAAGTATATACAGATTTAGGGGAGCAACAGATTCAGCATTTACTAAACTTAAAGATATGTTGACGGATGAAGAAAAGGATAAATTAATAGTTAGATCATTGACAAAAAATTATAGAACTTCGGAATGTGTTTTAAATAAACTGGATACTATTTTTGAATATTGGGGGGATAGTAGTTTAAAACTATTGAGATATGAAACTGATGGGGACCATAATGATAGATTAGTTCCTCAGAATAAAGAATTAGGAATATATAAGCAAATTGTAATAAAAGAGGAAGAACGTGAGAAAAAAACTATTGAAATTATAAAGGAAATACAGAGTAAATCGAATAATAAAAGAATTACGTGTTTAACCAGAAAAAATAGTCAACTTATTTTAATAAAAAGATGGTGTGAAAAAGAAAAATTAGTTTGTTTGATTAAGGAAAAAGGATCATTCTATAAATCAGAAGCTGTTTTGGATTTTTGTGCCTTGATAGAAGGATTTTTATATGAAAACGAACCAATGTTTTTATATAACTATATTAGAAGTTCATATGGAAGAGGTATTGTTGATTATGCTGCACTGGTTGAAGCTGATGGCGAGAAAACTAGAATTTTAGAAGTATTATCAAAAGAGATTGATATTGAACAGTGGAATATGTATAAAACCGATTTAAGATATAAGCCGGTATTAGCGGTTTTGAGAGATATGGTAGAAAAATATAATCCAGTTAAAGAATTTGGATTACGTCGAAAACAAATATTATTAGATAATTTGTTTCCGGAAGATAAAGCAGTTGAACAAACAAAAATTGATTGTTTGCAATATGATGCCAATTTAAAAAAATTATTACAGATTTTAACGAATCAGTTTTCTAGAGATTTTACTTCGTTAGTTGATATATGTGAATTTTTAAGATTAAAAATATTAACAGACAATAACGAAGAACCAGCGGAAATAGAAGTTGAAAAAAGTATTAATTTTGTTGAGGGGATGACAGTTCATGGAGCAAAGGGATTAGAGTTTGAAAATGTTTTGATTCCATTTATGAATGATACTTTTTTTCAGAAATTTAAATCAGAAATATTGATTTCAAGAGACAGAAAAAAAGTAGGTTGGATATATAGAAAAAAAGGTGAAGATGAAGTAAGCAATGATTTATATAGTGAATTATATAGTGAAGAAGAAGACGAAGTGGCAAAAGAGGAAACTCGATTGTTATATGTCGCAATGACAAGAGCAAAGTTGGGGTTGTATTGTTTTGTTATTAGAAAAAATACAGAAGAATATAAAACTCAAAAATGGGCAGATTTACTTCCTAAGGAGAATGATAATGAGAAGTGTATTTGATTATAAAGATATAAGAAAATTGGATGAGTTGTCAATAAACAATGCTATAAAAAATGGAATTATTATAACAGCTACATCAGAGTTGAATAATGCAATGAGAGACTATTATTCGGATTATAAAGTTTTTGATATACATAGATGTATTAATGAAATTATCAAAGAATGGGAAGAAAATGTTAAAGATATAAAGAATTATGTAATTTTAAGGAATGTCATTGAAAACTATATAAATGATAATGGGATAAGAGAAGAGGTATCTTCATATCTGAGACGAAACGCAAGTGATATGTGGAATGCTATTAAACTTTTGATTGAAGCAGATGTATATCCAGAAGATGTGAATAGTAGTATTTCAGAACCCGTAAAACATTTTAGTAATATTTGGAAACAATTAGAGATTGATAATCCACAAATTATGAGATTTAGAACAACATTTTCTTACGAACTATCAAATCGAGAGGCTGTTATTAATAAGTTGAAAAGTATAGTTGGAGAAATAAAAGGGGACATCTATTTAGTTGGTTTTTATTTTATTACTCCTATTCAGGATAGAATTTTTGATATTTTAGAAGATGCTGGATTTCATCTGTGCTTTTTAAATTGTCATGATTATAGATATGAATATGCTACACAGATATGGGAAAAAACATTTAGTCAATATGAGGATAAAAGTGTAAGGGATTTACAAAATAATCTTATTGTTGATAATTATTTTGGTTGTAATTTAACAGGAGAAAGAAAAGAAATACCTTTAAAAATATTAAAACATTATACAGAATTTGAATTTGCAGAAATGGTAAAAACTGCGGTTGATAAAGGAGAAGTAGTATATTCACCTGATGCAAAAATGTGTGAAAATATATTAAAAGAGTATTATCCAGAATACTATGATCAAAAACATTTATTATCTTATCCTGTTGGACAGTATGTATATTATTTACATATGATGTGGGATTCGTTTTCTAATAAAATGGATATGAAGTTTGAATATGTGTATAAGTGTTTTTCATCAGGGTGGTTAATAAAAGAAAAACTTAATGGAAAAGATTTTTTATATAAAATAAAAATATTAGAACCATATTTTAAATTTTGTCATTCGATAGAAGATTGGGAAGAAAGATTAAAGACTTTGAATGAATCAAAAAAAATAACAAGTGCGTTTAATGAAAGAGAAAATGGTAAAAAAAGATGGCATGTATTACAAGGAAATCCTTTAGTTAATATGGCTATCTATAATTTAGAAGAAACGGATATAGAAAATATAAATAAATTAATAAATAAACTAATTGATGATGCAACATTTTTATTTAAAGAAAATGATAAAATTGATTTGTTTGAGCATTTTAAAAAAATATCAAATATTATTCGACAAAATATGGATAAAGAGAATTTGATAGAGGATGAAATATTGATAGCAAAAGAATTATTGGCGCAATTAGATGATGAATCAGCAAAGGGAATCGAATGCCCGTTAAATGGTATAAGAGATGCTATTGTATTATTGATAGGGAATCATTTCGGTGAATATGAAACATATGAAGAGGAAACATCAAATCATAAAAGAATGGTTTTACCTTTGTCTATGGTTGAAGCTGCAATGTTGAATAATTATGGTCAGAAAATTCATTTAGTGTTAGCTAATGAATTTGTTTTGCCTGGACAACCGAAATCATTACCTTGGCCATTAACGGATGATGTGATTCATTCTTTAGATATTTCTGGAAGGGAAAAAACAAAAAAATATGTCAATGATATGCGGTCAGTAATAGATAATCGCCCTCTGTCATATAGATATTTATTTTTCTCGTTTATGGGTGTGTCTAATCAAGAGAATACAGCCGAGTTATCTGTTGAATGGATTTGTAAAAATGAGAATAAAGAAATTGATATTTCTGCTTATATTAAATTATTGAATCTTGAAAATGATGTATTATTTGAATATGAAAATGAGGACGCAGATTATGATTTTTTAGAAATAGAAAGGAATATAACCAGTGAAAATTATATTTTAGAAAAACCTAAAAAATCTTTACCAGATGAGGTGATAATGGATTATTTACTTTGTCCAGAAAGATATGTTTATTCGTATCTGGTAAATTATTTACCATCATACTCTTCGGAATATCATTATTCATTTGAATTAAGTAAATTGATATCTGCATTTTCTATTGTTTCGGGAATAGATAAGGAAGAGGTAAGTAAAAATGTATCTGAGTTATTCCCTTTTTTGAGAAATGTTGAAATTAGACAATCTGCAGATTTCGCAAAATCACAAGGGAAACTAAGTCCAAATTTATATGAGAATGTAGAATATCCTGCACAAAGATTTATTACTCATTTTATTAATGATGAAATAATCTTAATTGCAAATAAAAGAATAGACGATTTTATAGAAACTGGAATATATGAAGAAAAAATTATAGCGGAGATGTGTGTATATTGTCCATATTCGGACATATGTTTAATTCGACATAAAGATGAGGTGGATTCTTATGAATAAAAATTTTTGGGATAATATGGTAAAGATGTGGTGTAAAACAATATCTTCCGTTGAAATTAGTAAACTAAAAAACAAAGCTTGTGAACATGCAAAAAATGACGTGAAAAGTAAGTCTGGCTATTCGGTAAATCCGTTAGATGATTTTGACGACGAGGAGGATGATTGGGATGTATAAAAGAGACTTTGAAAATGCAAAATTAACTGAAGAGCAAAAAAAATGTGTGAATTTTTCTTCTGGAGATTTACTAATAAAAGGAGTTGCTGGTTCGGGGAAAAGTTACGTGATTTTAAAGAGAGCAATAAAACTATATAATAAAAAATTAAAAGAGGAAAAAGTTGTTATATTTACTTATACTAATTCGTTAGTTAAGTATACAAATGATTTAATTTCTTCAAAAGTTGGAGAAGGGGAGATAGAGGTACTTACGATTGATAGCTATTGTATGAAGTTATTTTATAAAATATATAATAGACCATTTATAAGAAGTAAAGATGATGTTTACAAAGAGATAATAGAGAAATCCTTGGATGAACATCAAAAAAAATCACAATTGAATCATAGATTATATGAAGTTAATATTTCTTTTTTTGAAGAAGAATTTAAATGGATACGAGAAAAGTGTATTACGAGTAAAAAGGAATATATTTCAACTGATAGAAAGGGAAGAGGATCACAAATACGATTAAGTAATTCAGATAAAGAATTAGTATGGGGAATATATGCTTTATTTGCTAAACGAGCAAAAATGTTAAGATACAGAGATTGGCCAGATTTGTATATGGCTTTGGTAAAAAAAATAGATAATATTCCAGAAGATATGAAGATTGATTATGTATTGATTGATGAAGCCCAAGATATGACTGTTGGAAAACTGAAAGTGATTAAAGCTTTATCAAGAAAATCGCTTACAATTGCGGCAGATATAGCACAGAAAATATATAAGACATCATTTACTTGGAAAGAAGTTGGAATTGATATTTCTGGTAGATCATCAAAGTCATTATCAAAATCATTTAGAAGTACAAAACAAATTGTAGAACTTGCTGAAGATTTGATGAAGGAAAATAGAAAACATTCAAAAGTTGTAGATGAATATACAGATGTTGTATACCCTGATGTTGAAGGAGATAAACCTAGAGTATCTTTTTTTGATTCGAAAACGGAAGAAAACTTGTATTTGGTAGAATTATTAAAAAAATATCCAATAAAAAAAGAAGTGATAGGAGTAATATGCAGGACTCAAAAAACTTTGTATTCATTGAGGTCTCTTATTCAAAAAAATGGATTAGATTGTGAAACTGTTAAAAAAAGTAGTAATGGTGATATGGATTGGAGTCTTTTGAAACCTGGAATAAAATTGGTTATTGCACATTCTTCAAAAGGTTTAGAATTTGAAAGAGTTATAATTCCGTATTTAAATGATAGTGAGTATCCATTTAAGTCATATAAAATAGATGATAATCAATTGGAAGAATATTTGCAAATAGAAAGGAGTATTCTGTATGTTGCTATGACCAGGGCTAGGTCTTCATTGGTTATGTTATGTGAAAAAAATGCTTATAGTAGGTTTATTGATGAGTTTGAATCTGAGCATTATATTAAGGAGAATATATGATTGAGCAAAAAAAAAATAGAGGAGAAAAAGCATTAGAAGTGTTTCTTGATAAATATTTTTATAAGAAAATTGAAGGATATAGAATGTTTTGTTATTTTAATAGATTTTATGATGAATATAAGCGAAAAAAAGGTACAGATGTTCTTTTGGATAATAAAAAAATAGTTGAAAGAGTTCAAAATTTTGGCGATAGATTTATCAGTTTTTTTGATTTTGAGGTAGATTATTTTGATAAGAAAGACAAGAACTTAATAGATGGTTGGTTTGTTGGTGATAATGATGAAGTTGATGATTATTTATTGATTTGGATTCATGAGGTTAGAACACCACAAGTTAATAGATTGGTCGCTGATGATTTTGAAAAGGTGGAAGTGAATTTTTTGAATAAGAATAATTTGAAAGTATATTTAAAAAAAATTGGAATTGCTGATTCAGTGATAAAAGAAAAATCAAAAGAAATGAGAGAACAACATATAAAAAGTTTTGAACTAAATAATCAATGCAAGTTAGTTTATAAAGAAAGTATAATTGAAGATACCATTAATTTGGTTGTTGAAAAAACTCTATTGGATGAACTAAGTAATAATAGATTTATGATAACAAAAGGAGAAGTTACAAAATTATAGTATAGGAGGGGTTGAAGTGGAGAAGTGGTCATTCCCATCTAAAAATTATGGTGAAATAGAGGGTTATGCAAATCCAGGAATGGAGATGTTTAAAGGAAATCCTTTACAGGCTTTAACAAGAGAAATATGTCAAAATTCTTTAGATGCTGAAGATGGAGATAAAACTGTTTTGGTTGAATTTGAAAAATATGAAGTTAATCTGAATGATTTTCCAGGAATGCTTGAAATGGGAAAAATTATACAATCGTGCTATGAGTTTTGGGGTGAAAATGCAAATGTAAAAACTCAAATGTTTTTAGATGACGCTATGGAAGTGATAAATTCAGGGAAAATTATAGTATTAAGAATTAGTGATTATAATACTGTAGGGCTATCGGGTGCGTATGCAAAGGGAAAAGAAATAACCCCTTGGATAAAGTTAGTAAAAGGAAATGCTATATCTACGAAAGATGGAGATTCTGCAGGAAGCTATGGAATTGGTAAAGCCGCAGCATTTGTTAATTCATCATTTCAGACAGTATTTTATCGTACAGTTTCAAAAACAGGTGAAGTGGCTGCTCAAGGAGTTGCAAGATTGATGTCGTTTGAAGATAAAGATGTTAAAAATGAGGATCCTATTAGAAGAGCTATAGGATATTATGGTAATCCAGTGGATAATATGCCAGTAGATAAAATTATGAAGTTGGATGAGATAAATAAGCGAGACACCCCTGGAACAGATTTATTTATTCCGGGATTTACAGGATTTACAAAAGATGGAATATGGGTTTCTAAAATGATTTGTGAAATATTAGATAATTTTCTTATGTCAATTTATAACGAAAAATTGGTAGTGAAAATTCATGAAAAGGAAATAAATAAGCAAAGATTAAATTATTTAATTGCACAAAATGAAAAGGGAGCTAAAGATGCATATTGTTATAATAAAATTTTGGTAGCGCAAAATGATAAAGTAATAGAGGATTATTATGATTTCCATGGAATGGGTAAATTACATTTAAGATTGCTATATGATGTAAATTTGAATAAAAAGGTTTTGGTAGTAAGAAAAAGTGGTATGAAGATTTCTGAAATTCCAGGATTGCCTAAAAGTATTTCCTATACAGGAATATTAGAACTTGAAGGATATGAATTAAATGCCTTTTTTAGGGAAATGGAAAATCCGCAACATAATAGATGGGAACCTAATAGACATCCAAAGAAGGAATTAGCAAAATTATATAAAAGTGAAGCTGAAGAATGGGTTAGGAATAAAATATATGATAATATCGAAAATATGGCAGGAACAGAGATAGATGTTGATACAGGAAATCTATTTGGTTTACATAATGATATTGATGAATTTGGGGATAAACAAGTTAAAGAAAATATATATGATTCGGTCAAATCTATTGATGTTGCGATTGTTGAAAAGAAGTCGAGAACTATAAAAAAATTAGGATTGAGTGGGGATATAAAATTAAAGGGAAAAGTGGATGAATTTGGAAATGATAGTGCGATACGTTCCCATGTTGGTGAGAAAGGTATAAAGCCAGGAAAACCGAGAGGAAGAATAGATAATGAAGGAAACGATCATGTAAAAAAAGGAATGAGAAGTATTAATGCAAAAGTTAGGGCAATGGTTTCGGTTAATGGTTATTATAGATTGATTATAGAAGCTGATAGAGAAGTTGTGAATGGGCAAGTAGAAGTTATTAGTTCAGGAGAAAACGGAAAAGGTTCATTATTAAGGCTTAGTGATGCTAAAAGTGAAGGAAAAAGTTTGGAAATAAAAGATGGAAAAATACTGATTGGAAATATTAAAGAAGGTGAAAGAAGAGAAATAACTTTTGAAATATCGGATATAAAGAAGTATTCATTGGGGGTTAAATTGTATGGAAATTAGAAATAGAATTTTTCCGTATCCTGTTCTCTCTGAGGAAACAGAAGATTATAGTGATAGTGATTTTAATGTTGAAGTCGATGTGAGTCAAGAGATTAATAGTATTAGTATTATGTTTTCTATTAATTTGGATAATAGAGGATTACAACAACTTATTAATCATGGAGATGCGAGTTTTGCAATTCACGTTGAATGTTCAAAAACTGCATATAGAAAATTACTTGTATCTCAACAAAAAAAGATGCTACTTCATATTCCGATAACTCGTATTAATGGTGATATTGCATTTGTTGGAATGATTATTGCAAAAAAAGATATTGCATATTACAGAAATGAAAAATTAAATGATGATTATGCTGGTATGGATATTATTATACCCAGAGCGGGTATAATGGCTTATCAAAACATGTCTAAAATTAGAGTTACAAAAAACTATGAGGAATTAAAAACAAGTAGTTCTATTTTTTCGATAGTAAAAAGAGCAAAGGATAATGAGGATATGCATCCAATGGAATTTGAATTGACAAAAGAAAAAATAAGAATTGTTGTAGATGAAAATATTTATAGTTCATATATTAGATATTCAACAGATCAAGATGCTAAAGAGTTATTGTGGTCACTAGTTTTGCTACCGGCAATTTTATTTATGTTAGAGAGATTAAGAACTGATGGAATAACTGCTTATGAAGAAATGGAATGGTATCAGATAATATCGAGTACATATAATGGTCAAGGAATTAATTTTGAAGAAACAGTGCTTGATAAGGATATACCGATAACTGATATTGCACAAGAAATGTTGAGATTACCAATAGGAAAATCTTTTGAATCGTTAAAAAGGATGAGTGGGGGTGAATTTGAATGATTTTGTATTATATGAAGCAGGATGCTTTAGATTATATGAAACAAAATATGGAAATTTTGTATACTCACTATTTTACAAATGATACATATGATTGGATTAATGAGGCTTATGGTGACGAGGCGTTTTCAATTTTTAAGGAAGTTCCTGATATTGAATTGTATGAAATAGAGGGAAATAATCCTGGTGAGATTGATTTTGAAAATATTAAGAAAATATATTTAGCCTTGAAAGATATAAGTGAATCACAAGCGGCAGAAGAGAGATTATGGGCAGGATTATGTAATAGTGTTTTCTACGATTACCTTAGAAGGAGATGGAAATATGATGAAAAAGATATAAGTGATTCGGAGAAAGATGTTAGTGCAATTTTATCGCGTTTTTTCTTTAGTAATGGTGCTAGAGGTAGTTATTTTAGAAATTCAATAGCGAAATATTGGTGGGTAGGAAGATTGACATATGATAAAAATAATCTAGAGGATAATTTTTTGGCGTTGAAAGCTATTGGTAGCTCAGATTTAAATACAAAAATAACCGAAATATTCTATAATAATACGTTCGCTTCGAATCCTACTATTTTAAAAGCAATAATAAATGCGTTAGTGTTATATTATAATAATAAAATTATATTATCAGAAAGAGAAGTATTAAGACCTACAATGCAGTATTTGAACGCGGTTGGAGGGGCGATTTTGTTAGATGCGTTACCAGGTGAGGAAATTACAAAAATTACAGTAGATAAAATCAATGATTTACTAAAAGGTAGAGAATCAATCCTGGCTATATTGGAAGAAAGTGTTGATGATTTTGAAGAAGAGGATGAGGAAACACAAATGTCATATGATATTCCAGAAGATGTACCGGGATTGATGTTTGATTATGATTATGATTATGAAACACCAGTGTTTGTATGTAAGGGAGATAGAGTAAAAGTATTAATTGAAGATTTAAAAATAGAAAAGATTTTTATGGTACCAACACAAAAGGAAAGAAAAGATATGAATTTAGTTGAATCGAAATTATTAGGAAAGTCGGTTGGTGAATCGTTTAGTATTATGAAACATAAGTATAAAATAATTGATATTATTGGAAAATAAAAAACTTATTAATAAACGATTTAGAATTATTATTGAAATATTAGATGGGATGATTTTATGGAAAAATATTTGGAAGAGTATGATGTTACTGATTCAAAATCAATTGAAGAATATGCAAAAAAGTTAATAGGAAAAACATTTAAACAAGTATGTGATGAGGATGATGAGAGACATAATTTTGATATGGTATCAGAAGAAAATTATGCTTATGCACATGAGAATAAAAATCGAAAAGGTGGATTAGGTGAATTAATAGAAGAACGTTATTTTCATTATCAATCCAATAATGATTCAAGACCTGATTTTCATGAAGCTGGAGTTGAATTAAAAGTTACACCATATAAGATAAATCAGAATAAATCTGTTTCTGCAAAAGAAAGACTTGTTATTACTATGATTGATTATTTTAGCGTTGTAGATGAAACATTTGAAAATAGTCATTTGCGGGCTAAATCTAGATTGATACTATTGATATATTATTTGTATCAAAAGGAGCTTGAGAGTCGATTAAAGTACAGAATAGATTTTGTAAAACTATTTTCACCATCAGAAGAAGATTTGCAAATTATTAAACAGGATTTTGAAGTTATTGTTTCAAAAATTAAAGCTGGTAAAGCACATGAACTATCAGGTGGAGACACGCTTTATTTGGAGGCTTGTACAAAAGCAGCTACATCTGCAGATAGAAGAAGTCAACCGTTCAGTGATGAATTAGCAAAACCAAGAGCGTTTGCTTTTAAGACTTCTTATATGACATATGTTTTGAATAATTATATTGTTAATGAAAAAGAAGAGGTTGAATCAATTGCAAAAGACTCAAAGTTTTCTTCTTTTGAACAATATGTTATTGATAAAATTGATGAATATAAATCATTATCAGTTGAAGATTTATGTGTAAAGTTTGAATTCGCAAATGATAAGAAACCAAAGAATTTGGAGGCATTATTAGTATATAGAATGCTCGGTATAAAAGGAAATCAAGCGGAAGAATTTGTTAAGGCTAATATTGTCATCAAAACGATTCGCATTGGCAAGAATAATAAGATTAAAGAGAGTATGTCTTTCCCAAAATTTAGATTTAAAGAGTTAATTACTGAAACCTGGGAAGATTCTACATTTGGAAATTATTTGAGAAACACAAGATTTTTATTTGTGGTATATAAATATGATGAAAAAGATTGTTTACGCTTGATGGGAAGTCAGTTCTGGAATATCCCATATGAAGATTTAGAAAATGAAGTTAGATTGGTATGGGAAAAAACAGTTAA
>AUXO016261195.1_pt1 | contig 16152 bp, 13 predicted proteins | sample 768731 | NCBI WGS metagenome assembly AUXO01 (sample SAMN02715735, study PRJNA202380) | gut metagenome | biome: sheep rumen | host: Ovis aries | place: New Zealand: Palmerston North
GAAGGCTGCAGACCACTGATAAATTCCGACTTTAGCTGACGATCGATTTCCGAACGTTCATAGGTAGAAGATACATTTCCACATACGTTTGTATAGAAAAGCAGAGGATCTTTTAAACGATAAGAATACACACCGTTACAACGGACAGACACATCAATATCCAGACCGATATTATTGTCAACGACCCGGAAAGGCACCGGTGTCGGTGTACCGAATTTATTATCAATTATTTCCTTGGTATTAAAATAATAGACTCTCTGATCTTTGGCAGCCTGCCCTCCATAGGCAAAGCGTTTTCCGATTTCATCAAAGGTCTTACGGATTCCGTCCCCTAAAGATCCTGTGAATATGCTCGGCTCCAGATCTGTACGATAGGTAAACTGTCCAGGTTCTGCGCAGACCTCCACAATCTTTCCTTGTTCGACGATGATCATGCACTGGCCGTCGGCTACCACAATACCGGAGCCATCAGAAATCACATTGTCCCCGCCTCTGGTGTTTGAAGATCGTCTGGACGTATGTTTTTGTCCTTTGGCAACCAATGTATCCACGTCCAGGGCCTCACATACAAAATACTCTTTCCATTGATCAGCTAATGTACTGTTTACAGCACCAGCTGCTGCTCTTAATAGTCCCATACTCTACTCCTTTTAATTGTTTTTCTTCATTATACATCAATCCACAAAAAGGGAGAGAAACATCTCTCTATATTTGATCGTCAAACCGATCGAAATCAAAGTCTTCCGCCTCTTCTTCCGAGCCGTGATGATTGAGATTCTCCCTTGTATATACCCGTTTCTTTTCCCGTTCTTTTTCAACAAACTGAGATAATTGTTCTTTCACCGCACGGCTTTTCTTCACATTCACCAGCTTGAAATCCTGTAAGGATGAATCGCTGGAACAAATGGAAATGGTTCCCAAGCCAAAGATTCTCTGGAAGAATCCCTGTGTCAAACCGATATCTTTAATACGGTACAGACGCACCTCATCTTCTTTGACAGACAAAAAGCCGGTTTTGATGAACAAACGATCTTCACTTAAACTATATACAGTAAATGTCCAAGGCAGTCCGCACCATAAACGCTTACGATCCTGCCATATAATATGATTTGCCATGGGAATACCTCCCTTTCTTTAAAGATATGATACTTCGCTTTCAAGTTTTATTCCAGTATTCTTTCCAACAGTCCTGTCGATTCCAAAAACAGAATAAACATCATGACCGGAGCAATATAACGGATCATAACCGTATACAGCTTTTTCCGACCGAACCGATGTCCGCTCTTCTCCATTTCATCAATGATCCATTGAGGTTTGACGATCCAGCCGATCAGAATACATGATAATAAAGAGATGATCGGCATCATAAAGCTGTTGCTGATATAATCCATCACATCCAGAAGCTGCCCGGTGTTTCCGGTCGGCAATGGAATCTCCACATAAAACAGACTGTATCCTAAAGCAATCACTACCGAGGCTGCACAATAGAACAAAGACAAGAAAACAGTCGTTTTCTTTCTTGTTGTATGAAACAGTTCCATGCAGTTGGCAACAATCGATTCCAGTACAGAAATACAAGATGTCAATGCCGCAAAGGCTGCCATCAAAAAGAAAACTATACCTACGATCGTTCCGATCGGCCCCATCGCATCAAAGACCTTCGGTAACGAGATAAACATCAAACTTGGACCACTCCCCATGCCTTCCATACCGGAAAACACGTAAATGGATGGAATGATCATCATTCCGGCCAAAAAGGCCACAAGCGTATCAAAGACCTCAATCTGTCCGACTGCTTGATTCAGATCGACATCATCCTTGACATAGGAACCATACGTAATCATGATTCCCATCGAAACGCTTAATGAAAAGAACAACTGGCTCATCGCATCCAGCAGAACCTGCATAAACTGACTAAGCGTCAGGCCTTCCAGATTTGGTGTCAGATAAAACTGCAGTCCCTCTATACCTGTACGCAGATGACCCTGCCCATCGGTATGTGTCAAGGTCAAAGAATAAACTGCAATCGCCACGATCATCACCAGAAGAATAGGCATTACAATTTTTGAACATTTCTCAATTCCGCTTTCCACCCCGTTGTAGACGATAAAAGCCGTCAGGATCATGAAGAACATAGAAAAAAACACAGGTGCCTGCGCAGACGTAATAAACTGCGTGAAATATCCGTCCGATGCCGCCAAACGACCTTGCCCGGTTATAAATACAATAAAATATTTTGTGATCCAACCTCCGATTACGGCATAATAAGTCATAATCAGCACAGGGACAAAGAAGGTCAAAATTCCCAGGAAACGCCATTTTTCACGCATTATCTCATACGCAAAGATTGCGCTTTTTTTCGTTTTCCGTCCAATGGCGATATCCGATGTCAATAATGTAAATCCGAAAGTAAGGATCAAGATCAGATAGACAAGTAGGAAAAGACCCCCACCGTCTTTGGCTGCCAAATAAGGGAACCGCCAGAGATTTCCTACACCGACTGCACTGCCGGCTGCAGCTAACACAAAACCTATTTGCCCGCTAAAACTGCTTCCGTTTTTTGTTTCCATATGCATCTCCTAAAAAAATTGGCAAAATATAAAACCTTATATTTTGCCAATGTACTTTGATTTTACCCGATATATACCTTGATTTCAATTTCTATTTCATAATGGCTTCCGAATAATGGGTCTGATTATAGGTATCGGTAAAACGATATACGATCTTCACCTTACCCTTTCCAACATCAATATTCCGGATCTTCATATCCTTTGTAACGGTCAAAGGCTCATCCAGCAGATAGCTGTTTTCATATTCCCCATCGTATGTATAGTAATCACAGACAAATTCCAGGGTGTCTCCTTCCTCCAGCTGAGTCAATGATTTTGCTACTGTTTCGGTTTCTCCGTCAATATAATCCGTTGTCGCACCGGCAATCCTACCATCCGGATCTTCGTTGGTAAATACTAAAATCAAATTGACACGTGTACCATTCAGAAAAGCCGGTACATATCCCGTAATCGTGTAATTGTCTCCATCTTCCTGTGTATCCGTATGATAATAAGCAACCACTCTTCCATTAATGGATAACCATGTACGGTCTGTCACCGCAATCAGATTGCCATCATCGTCAAAATCGTAGTTGTTGTCCAAACCCAGATCCACATATCCGTTTCCGTCATCGTAATACAAGCTCTGATCTACAGTCTGCACCATTTCCCATTGCTCTTCCGTCAAAGATAATTTATAAGTCCCATCTTGTTCCGTCCAGGTCAGCTGAGAATCGTCGATATGATGTTTATCAACAAAATCGGCAATCTCCTCATTAGTGATGGAACGTCCTGACAAGAAGCTGGTATTTGAACTGTTCAGACCATTGACGGAACCGTAGTTACCACCACCAAGGAACAGATTTAACAGTTCCATCATCGCTTCGGAATCGGAATTCGAGGAGGACTGCGAACTTCCGCCTAACAGATTCAACAGATTCTGGGAAGAACCAGACTGGGAGGAGTAAGCCTGTCCACCGGCTTCCACACTGGCAAATTCCTGAATGCATTTCGCATATTCTTCATCCATGCCAATTTTTGAATACGTATCCACAACCGTATCTACACTGGAAATGCGGTCATACGGGAAAAAAATGGATAATCCGTAGGAATTGGTCATATTCGAGGAAGTTCGATTATACTTCACAGCACCTTTGACCGCTTCAGAAAGCGCTTTTCCTTCTTCCGTATTCATTTTGTCAGCCAGATCCACCAGGTCGACCTGATCAATACGCTGGCTGGTCGCAAAGGTCCGGCATTGGTTTCGTGCCTGCGATACTGTACTGTATTCCTTGTCTTTGATTTTTGTGGAAATCGATTTAGCAAACGCATTTAACTTATCCGGTACGGTATTCTGTAATTCCGCCAGATCCACCAAAGCCAGTGTTGTTTTCTGTCCCGGACAACGTGATCCACATTTCGTCACAAAATCATCGCAGATCTGTTTTCCTATATCCAGTGTTTTCATAGACGTATTGTCGGAAAGCTTCGTTAACCAGTCCGTATAATACCATCCAATACCTGGTTCAGTTTCTTCGGATCCTATCAGATAATCAGCATAATTTGCCAGCATACTGGCCGTTTCGACCGTTCCCATCAAACAGGCATCAAAGCCAATAAAGTCAAAGTTGACGTTTGCGTTATCCAATGCCTGATTGATTTCACTGAGATCCATGGATCCGCTAGACCGGTATTTTTCATCATACCCAAATCCACTGATAGAACCGCCGCCATGATCCCATAGAATCAATTCATAACGATTCGCTTTATAATTCTTGGCACACCATTTGATAAAGGAAGTCAAAGTGGATGGATCTGTCATGGATTTACGTCCATCATCTGCAACGATCCGTGCCATCTTACCATCCTTGATCTGATAGATCTGGTTCACACTGGAGCTGACAACATTATTATTCCATCGTGCGCATCCACCGGTATATACCAACAGGTTCACATTATCACCAATCGTCGCTGCCAGCATTTCCTGCAGATCGCTGGTTGCCATGCGACTTCTGGATTCCAGATCGGTTCCACACATATATACCATGATCGTTACCGTATCCTGGCCATCTCCCATCAGTTTGGTCCGCTTTGCGCGCGATCCCTTGGCTACGGTGGTATCCAATTTCGCAACATTCGAATCAGTCCACTGACCGTACGTATTGGATGTCTGGTACGAATACTGAGGCTGGCTAGAGCTTCCACCTGTGGAAGGTGTACCGTCAAACAAGCTGGAAAGACTAACTCCGCCGCCCATTAGCAGCATCAACAAAATGACCAGAATGCCACCAAAACCTCCACGTGTTCCGGATCGTTTCGGGCCAGATCCGCCCGGACCGACTGGTCCGCTGTTCAGACCAGATCCACGCCGATGTACATTTCCTTGCATACTGTGGTCTACATGCGTTTCTCTTCTACGTGGTCTTTTCTTATTATCCATTATTCTACCCTCGCTCTATTTATTCTTTTCATCTATTCTAACATATTTTGCGTTGGCCGTAACTTTTATGATACCCTTAATAACATGAAAAGAATCGTAACCGGAATATTAGCTCATGTCGATGCAGGAAAAACCACATGCATCGAAAGTATGTTATACAATGCAGGAAAACTTCGAATGATGGGAAGAGTCGATCACAAGGATGCCTATCTGGACTATGACAGCCAGGAACGGGATCGCGGGATCACCATATATTCTAAGGAAGCCAATTATACCTGGAAAGATGCAGAAATCTATTTGATCGATACACCGGGCCATGTCGACTTTTCCAGTGAAATGGAACGTTCCCTGCAGATCCTGGATCTAGCCATCTTATTGATCAATGGGATGGACGGAGTACAAAGCCACACAGAAACCATTTGGAAATGTCTGCAGCACTATCATGTACCTACATTGATCTTCATCAATAAAATGGATATTACTTACATGGAAAAAGAACAGCTGCTTCATGACCTGCAGACAAAATGCTCATCCAATTGTATTGCGTTCAACCAGTCGGATACGATGGAACAACTTGCGTTAGTCAATGAATCCATGTTAAACCAGTTTATGGAAACAGGAGACATTTCCTTATCTATGATTCAGCAAGCTGTCCTAAAACGTGAGTGTTTCCCTTGTTTCTTTGGTTCCGCTTTAAAAAATACCGGAATCACTGATTTAATGGATGCAATTGTGACTTGTTCCTTCCAAAGAGAATACCCGAAAGAATTTGCGGCCAGAGCTTATAAGATTTCCACCGACGACCAAGGAAACCGTCTGACTCATATGAAGATTACCGGTGGCAGCCTGACAGCCAAACAAAAAATCAATGAGGAAGAAAAAGTCGATCAGATCTGGATCTACAACGGGCCGGATCGCCAGGCTGTACAACAGGTTCAGGCAGGCATGGTCTGTGCGGTGAAAGGGTTGCACTCCATCCAGGCCGGACAGCCATTAGGCGTGGAAACAGACACCACAAAACCGGTTTTAAGTGCTTGTTTGAGTTACCAGCTCTTACTTCCGGAAGGCGTTGATGCTCTAGAGATGATGCAAACCTGCCGCCAGCTGGCAGCAGAAGATCCACAGCTGCAAATTGAATTTGACGATCAAAGTAAAAAGATCCACATACAGCTGATGGGTGCCATTCAGATGGAAGTCCTTCAGAATCAGATCTATCAACGATCCAAAGTACACGTTGGTTTTCAAAGCGGACAGGTCATCTATCGAGAAACAATTGCCAAACCCGTACTGGGGATTGGGCACTTTGAACCATTACGTCATTATGCTGAGGTTCTCCTTCACCTAGAGCCTTTGCCAACCGGTAGCGGCCTTGTCTTTGAAAGTCATTGTTCACAGGACCAACTGGCCGTAAACTGGCAGCGCCTGATCTTGACCCACCTTCAGGAACGGACCCATAAAGGCGTATTGACAGGATCTCCGATCACAGATATGAAGATCACTCTTTTGGCCGGTATAGCCCATGTGAAGCATACCGAGGGAGGCGACTTTCGTCAGGCAACCTACCGAGCTGTCCGGCAAGGCTTAAAAAAAGCCGAAAGCGTATTATTGGAGCCATATTACTCCTTTAAGATCCAGGTGCCACAGGATAGTTTGAGCCGTACGTTATACGATCTGGATTGCCGGCATGCCTCCGTCCAGATCGAGCAAAATGATCATGATTATGTTGAGATTACCGGAAAAGGTCCGGTCCGCCTGATGGCGAATTACCAAAAAGAATTGATTTCCTTCACCCGGGGGCTAGGCAAGTACAGCTGTGCTGTCGACGGTTATTATCCTTGTGCCGATCAAGACGAAATCGTCCGTCTGATCGGATATGACAGTGAACATGACCTTCGCAATCCAACGGGTTCGGTCTTTTGTTCCCATGGTTCGCGTTTCTATGTTCCGTATGATCAAGTAGAGGACTATATGCATATCCAATGGAAGCAGTCGAAAGAACCATCTTCTTTATCCAGTCGGAAATATACGGTCCAGGAGGAAGAGATGAAACGCATCTTCCAGAATGCCGGCGGCAGAAACCGCAACGAAAAAAAAGTGACGCCGAAGCCAAAAAAGAAAATCGATATGGAGCCTCAATCGGTACAGATCCAGGCGCCAAAGCCAAACTGTTTGATCGTTGACGGTTACAATATGCTCTATTCCTGGACTTCCTTCCAAGAATCGGTACGAACCAGTTTCAGCTCCGCCCGCGATCAGCTGATCGATATGATCATTAATTATCAAGGATATAAAGGCTATGTTCTGTACCTTGTCTTTGATGCTTACCGTGTTAAGGATAATGCCGGAAAAACTTATCGCAGAGGCAACACAAATATCATTTACACCAAAACCAATCAGACAGCCGATGACTATATTGAACGTCTTGTCCATGATCTGAAAAAGAAGTACCGGCTGATTGTCGCTACCAGTGACGGACTGATCCAGAATACTGTCTTGGCCAACGGAGGACAAAGAATGTCCAGCCGGGAACTGGAAAATGCCGTACGCAATGTAAATTCACTGGCTTTATCACATGGAAAAAAAGGTGGTTCGTTTTAAACGAACCACCTATTCAGTTATAATTTCAACACCTTCCGGATTTCCGACGATCGAAGTGAAATAATCGGCAATCCATTGTTTGGTCATATCTTCACCAGCCATTACCGTACAATAATGACTAGCTGCCAGATCATCGGTCCATTGCTCGATCGTATAAACTTTATAATTCTGATAATTGGCATCATACCAGGTTATCGTCGGAGTAAACTTTACATCGGAAAAGCTCGTTTCCTTTGTCCTGAAATTATAGGATAAACGGAAACTTGGCATCCCGCCGACCATATTTTCGTTATGATCCTGTGAACTCAAGAAATTACCAATCGAATAATAGCACAACGTATCCTGGTTTTGACCATGAATGATTTCCACCGGCTGGACCACATGTGGATGCCCGCCAATGATGACCTCCACACCCAGTTCATTTAACAATTTGGCATAATACTGCTGCTGTTCATCCGGCACGGTTTCATACTCTACGCCCCAGTGCATCGATACAATCTGGATATCACTGACTTCCTTCAGTTTTTCCATGTCGCTTCGGATCTTGTCTTCATCGATAAGATTAATAAGCCATTCATAACCTTCCGGTAACTCAAATCCATTGAGTCCGTATGTATAACTGGCCAGCCCGACCCGGATCCCGTTAATTTCCACGACCGTCGGGATCTCTGATTCCTCTTTCGAAGTATAAGAACCTGTGACAGTTAGCTGTGGATCGTGCTCCTTGATATAGTTCAGATTTGCCAGGACACCTTGGACTCCCCGGTCGAATGTATGGTTGGAGCATAAAGATAACCAGTTAAACCCGGCATGCGTAATGGAATCGTTGAATTCAACCGGTCCGTTAAAAACCGGATAGCCACTGTATTCAAGTTCCTGCCCGGCACAGATCGTTTCATAGTTGATATAGTTCAAATCACTTTTTTCTGTATACTCCTTGATCGGGTCATAAATATCGTCATAGTTACCATCTTCATCATACGCGAAGATCACATCGTGTAAAAGATTATCCCCTACCCCCATAAAATTGAAGGATTCAATTCGGTCTTGTTCTGCTTTCGCTGTTTCCTCCTTCTTTTCTTTTTTCTCTTTTACTACGGTTTTCTCTTCTTTTTCCAGATGTGTATAAATCAGATAGCCATCCAGGCCAATGCACGCGATCAAGAGGATGCTGAGTATACCTATCAGTACTTTCTTCATAGTTTTAGGGTATCATAGCTTACCTGTTCGAACAATCTGAATATTCTGTATTTTCTTTTTTACGGAAATCTCTTATAGTAAAACCATGAAACGACTGATCATCTTGATCCTGCTTCTGTTATGCCCGGTTCTGATCATCCTGGTCGGGGATATTCTTTTGATTGGCATACCCGAAAAGGACAAAAAGACAATAAAGGCTAAGACTGCTAATTTGATCCGGAATCCTGATCAAGTAGAAATACAGCCGGGCAATGAATGTGGCGCCTATTCCAGCGCTTATGTACGAAGATTCTGGGGAGATACCATAAAAGGAAAAGACTTATACCAGACGATGCCGACCATGTACAATGGTGGTATTCTTCCGAAACACCTGAAAGGTTCGCTCCGGCAGAATGGATTTGATGTCACCTATCGGAAAGGGTCCATTCAGTCTTTAAAACAGCAGATTGATTTAGGACAACCTGTTATCGTACTGACCCGAACCTTTGAAAACAGACGTTATCTGCACTATACAACGATCGTAGGCTATGATCCGGACTATTTATACATATCGGATTCCTTTCATCCGCTGATAAACAGTCCACACAAATACTATAACCGAAAAATATCTTATGAAGATTTTCAAAAGATATGGAAAACCAACTTCTTCTATATGCCTTTTTATAAAAATACCTTTTTTACCATCAAAAAAGCGGATTGACCGCTTTTTTTCATAGTAAACTGGCACCGATCAGTCCTGCATCATCCGAAAATTCTGCCATCTTGTACTTTAGGTACTCTGGTTTTATATAATACTGTTTCGCTTTTTCAAATACCATCTGTACAAAATCCGGATTGAAAATGGCAATGCTGCCTCCGACTACATAGATTTCCGGATCGATGACACAACCGACATTAGCAATTCCCTTAGCCGCTACATCCGCTGTTCTCTCAATTAAAGCGACCGCCTTCGGATCGTTCTGATGCCATAAGGCAAACAGTTGTTCTGCCGACATTGGCCGACCGAAGATTTCCTGGGCAAGTACAGATAGTCCATATCCGCCGCACTGTTCGTTTAAACTGCCGGGATTGGTTCCTTTATGATGATGGTGGTCTTCGTTGACGATCATATTATAGATTTCGCCGGCACATGTGCTTATACCGTTGATCAGTTCATTACGGAAGATATATGCCCCGCCAAAGCCGGTAGACATTGTCACATAAAACACAGATTCACAGCCCTTTCCGGCTCCTAGCACCGCCTCTGCCAGACCGGCTACATTGGCGTCATTGGACATGACAGCGGGTATTCCGGTCTTGTTGCGAAAAAAATCCACTATAGGAAAATGGTCCCATCCGACTAGATTCGGTGGATCCAGAATCAGTCCCTTCTTGGCATCCAGAGGGCCTGGACATCCGATACCGATCCGACGGATCGGCTGGGGAAAGCTTCGCAAAAAAGCAACAACCGGTTCCAGATTCTGTGCCGCATCCTTCGCCTTATCGTTTGAAGATTTATAATACTGTACTCTGTTGTGTTCTTTATCAAAGATTGCACAGCGGATATTTGTACCCCCGATATCGATTCCGACTGTATACATTTTCATTCTCTCCTTTTACACTATTATTTCATGACCCTCTTTTTCTTTTCAAGAGGATAAATTGACGAAAAATCTTTTTTATTCATATAATACATATAACAAAAAAAGGAGAACACATATGGATTTTTATAAAGAAAAATATGATGTGATCGTTATCGGAGGCGCTTTGGCCGGCATGAGCTGTGCACTGAAACTAGCAACCGAAGGAAAATCCGTCCTGATCCTGGAAAGACACAATCTGCCTGGTGGTCTGGCTACTTCTTTTGTACGCAATGGCGTGGAAATGGAAGCCACCCTTCATGAGATGATGTCGATCGGACCGGAGGACAAACCGTTATTTATTCGGGAATATCTGGAACAGATGGGTGTGAAGATCAACTGGCTGCGTGTACCGGAGGCTTATGGCCTCTTATCTCCACAGGACAATATTGATATTGAGATACATGCCGGACGTAGGGCCGATGGCACCTGGATCTGTGCTGATGAAATCGATGCTCAATATCCAGGAACTAAAGACGAAATCAACCGGCTGCTGGAAACGTGTAAGTCGGTCTATGAATCGGTTTTATTCTTAAATGAACATTCTGCTTCCAAGCTCACCTTGCTGCTGAAGCACGAACCGTTGGTCAAGACAGCCGGATACAGCGCCAAGGAAGTCCTTGACAAAGCATTTCATCTGCCCAAAGATGTCATAAATATTCTTTCAGCCTACTGGATCTATGTCGGAGTGCCTATATCCAATCTGCCCTTTACCATTTATTCTTTTCTGATGGCAGATTATTTACTGGGAGGAAGCTATGTTGCCAAAGGATTCTCTCATGAAATGTCGGTAGCCATGGCAGAAAAATGTGAAGAGCTGGGTGTGCAGTTTAAATATTGCCAGGAGGTCACAAAAATTTTGGTCAAGGATAATCACGTATATGGTGTCCGCACCAAACGCGGAGATACGATTTATTGCGATGCTGTTGCGTGTGCTCCGTATCCGAACGTCACTTACGCGAAAATGATCGAACCGCAAAGCGAAGTACCTGTAAAAGCTATAAAATATGCCAATGCGATGCCGATGGGTGTCACCTGCTTCTCGGTTGTCATGCAGTTAGATGCAAGACCGGAGGATCTCAATATCAACCGGTATTCCGTTTTTTCCTCCAATGTCCCTTTTGATACCGATGTGTTCTGGGAACAGGGAAAACGATTAGGTGGCTGGTCTAATCTGACGACCATCTGTCTAAACTACGCCAATCCAGATGGTGTTCCACAAGGAAAAACCTCCTTGTCCATCACCTACCTGCCGGTATCTGATCCCTTTATGGATGTCAAGGTAGACGACTATCAGACGATGAAGCGAAGGATTGCCAAAGAAATGATCGAACAGGTCAGCGCTTATCTGGGTGTGGATCTGATGGATCACATCGAGGAGATTGAAATCGAATCCCCGATGACCATTGCTCATTTTGCCAAAGCGTACCGTGGTGGAATCTACGGCTACCAGCATTCAATGAACAATTCGGTTGTTGCGCGTTTAGAAGATGTCGAGAAAGAACAGTGGATCAAGGGCCTGGTAGGCTGTGCCAGCCATCAGCTGGTAGGCGATGGCATGGCATGTAATATCAACAATGGTAAGATTGCCGCCAAACTCATCATGGAATCTTTGAAGGAGGGACGATAATATGAAGGTCAATGGATTTTTTAAAGATATTCTGGGTTCCTCGCGTGTCATAAAGGAACGTCGTCATCTGATCGAAGAGGCGGATCCAAACACGTTATACGATGATCCCATTAATGAAGTTGCTCGTCAGCTGCATCCAGACCGTACTCATGTCAAGGTGACAGCCGTCAAGGATGTATCCCCAAGCGCACGGACAATCACATTTACAGCTGATCAGAATGATATATTGCCCCCGTTTCAGTGTGGACAATACGTATCCTTAGAGTTTGAGATAGACGGAACGCTGACAACTCGGCCATATTCTATCAGTTCGGCGCCGTTTCAGGCCCGAGAAATTGAAGAACCATTCTTTGAAATCACTGTCCGCAACGGTAAAAGAGGACAAGGTTTTGTCAGCTGCTGGTTATATGACAATGTAAAACCAGGAGATACCTTTATTGCACATCTTCCGTTTGGTCAATTCTATGTGGAGCCCTTGCGTGATTCCAAACATATTGTTGCCCTGGCCGGTGGTTCTGGTATCACACCGTTCTGTTCCATGGCCAGAGAAATTGAACATGGCACGCTGGATGTAGATCTGACTATTCTTTACGGATCGGTGTCCACTCGTGATATCATCCTCAAGGAACAGCTGGAAGCCATCCAGAGTCCACGTGTACGCATTATCCATGTCATCAGCGATCAACCAGAGTATCCGGGAGAAAAAGGATTCTTGACAGCCCGGCTCATTGAAAAATATGCACAGCCGGATTCGACTTTCTTTGTATGTGGTCCTTTACCGATGTACCGGTTTGTGTATAAAGAGCTGAAAAAGTTGCAGATACCGGATAAACGGATCCGTATGGAGGTATTCGGCGCTCCTGTCAATATCATGCAGGAAGAGGGGTATCCGCTGGATATGCAGCCACAGACATTCCGTTTGTTGGTCGTTCGCGGTATCCATGAAGATGTGGTCGAAGCCAAAAGCACAGAACCTTTAGCAGTCGCATTGGAAAGAGCAGCCATAAAAAACCACACACGCTGCCGTAGCGGGGCATGCGGAGCTTGTCGCTGCAAATTGATTTCCGGTAAGGTGTTTATTCCTTCCACCGGAGATGGCAGAAGAGCAGCCGATAAACAGTACAGTTATGTCCATGCCTGTTCCACATATCCATTAAGCGATTGTACTATTAAAATTCCGATCTTGTAAAAAACCGGCCTTAGCCGGTTTTCTTAATAGGATGGTCGTGGCTGGGCCTGGTTTTCCTGCCAGTACTCCATAGCTAATTCATACATGACCTCGTCAACATCCTCTTCTTCATATTTCAGTGCATCCTCATAAAAATCATCGTAATGGGCTTCAGCATAGTCCTCAGGGCTCTGATACTGATCCACTTCCTTATCCCGTGCCTGTTCAAACCGTTCCCACTTTTCATACGCAGCCTGCGCATTGATACACCAGATCTTTTCTCCGTTCTTTTCCTCCATATGAGGCAGCCCGTCATCATCCCAATACAGTTTGTTGATCCGATGTACATTGGTGACTTTTCCGTTCCGTACGCGAACCATCAATACACGTTCGCCCTGGATCTTCCATATATATACATTATTCTTATAAGAGGTATGCTTGCCACAAAGCGTTTCATCGATATCTTGTTCCGGCATTCCTTCATAGGGAACCTCTTGTGAAGTTCTTGTTTCTGTTGTAGTGACCTGGGCAGTTGTTTGTTCATAACCGACACAACCAATCAACAACCAAAGAACGCATGCCCATTGAAACCATTTCATATCTTTAGTATACACGAAAAGATGAAAAACAGATAAAAACATCTTGATAAACAAAAATATTTTATCGTTTTTCGATATATTTTTATTGACTTTCAAAATATTGAATGTTACCATCACGGTGGAGGTACTACTTATGAATTCAAAAATTGTTACTTTCACAAAGACATGTTTGGATATTATTTTTGTTCTCAGTATACTTGGAACCCTTGCATGCCCTTACCTGATCAAAGTCTATTCGATGCATCAAAGGGCCAACCAGTATGCCCGTATAGATCAGAATTATCTTCTTTTATGTATTCTTTTTATGATTGCAGGCTATTTGGGGATCCTGATTCTCTATGAACTTAGAAAGATGATGAAATCTGTGCAAAAAGAAGATTGCTTCATCTATGAAAATGTAACAAGCTTAAGGAAAATGGGAACTTATGCGTTTCTGATCTCCATCGATATGAGCTTGCGTGTCTTCACCTATATAACCCCCTCTATTTTACTGATTGTCTTTACTTTCCTGATTGCAGGTCTTTTCAGCAAAGTGCTGGCTCTGGTCTTTGAACTGGCCGTTCAATATAAGCTGGAAAACGATATGACAATTTAATGGAGGTGACCTTTATGGCTATTATTGTAAATCTGGATGTCATGATGGCAAAAAGAAAGATCGGTTTGTCCGAACTGGCAGAACGTGTAAACATCACTAACGCCAATTTATCCATTTTGAAAAACAACCGCGCCAAAGCCGTACGTTTCAGCACTCTGGATGCCATCTGTAAGGAACTAAACTGCCAAGTCGGAGACATTCTTGAATATGTCCCGGATGAAAAGGAGTGATAAGATGAGCCAGAAAAATGATGTTGTATTTCCACAGCCCCCTGCCTTTTCTATAAAAAATGAGAGATTGGAAAACTTCCATCGCTTTGGAACTGCCAGTCTGCTCTTTGCAGGCTTGTATATTCTTTGCCTATATCAGAACCCTCACGGGATCCTTTATCCGATATTTATGGGTGGTACATTATACTTGATGAAACGCATGGCCCGAATAGAAAAATATACTAAAATGGATTGGTTTTATACGCTATCCTTGATGGTTCTTTCTGTCTTTAAGTGTATGTTCCTGTCGGGTCCTATGCAGTTGGCAGATACGTTGGCCATAGGAAGTCTTTGGATCGGTTACATTCTTCATATATATACAGATATGGTAAAGTGGTCGATCGGACAGAAGATTGCAGCATTGATCAAAATGACCGGGCAATTGATCGTTCGGTGTATGCAGCCTTTGTTTTCTCTTTGCAGTGTATTCCATACACTCAACTTTAATAAAAAAGAGATTATTTTTCCGATTGTTATCGGTCTGATGACCGCCTTCCCTTTGGTGGCAATCATCCTGGTGCTGTTGACATCGGCCGATGCCGTATTTGATTCCATGGTTCAGTCCATGGTTCGTCTGTTATTCATACCGGAGGATATCGGGAATATCCTGCAAATTCTGTTGACCTTTATTGCTATGTATATTCTGTTCTTTGACATACACATGGTTGTTCAAAACGTTCCAAAAAAGCAACAGGAAAAACGTGCCCTCTACAGCTCCATTACTGCTATTACCACATCCAGTGTCCTGGCAGTAGTCTACATTGCGTTCAGCTGCATTCAGTTCTTGTATCTATTTATCGGAAATATGAAATTGCCAGATGGTTATACATATGCACAGTATGTGCATGAAGGCTTCTATGAGCTGCTGGCAGTCAGTATTATAAATCTTGTGCTGGTGCTTATATGTAAAGGGATATTTAAGCCCTCCAGGATCCTCAATGGACTGCTGACAATCATCTGCTTGTGTACAGGTGTTATGATTGCTTCCAGTGCTCTTCGGATGAGTATGTATATTCAGTCCTATCATCTGACCTTTCTACGCCTGTTTGTATTATGGTTTCTGTTCGTTCTCAGCATTTGGATCGTATTAACAACTATTCATATATACCGTTCAGATTTTCCGTTATTACGATACGGTATGATTGCCATTACTCTGTGCTGGATTGGATTTCATCTGATCCGTCCGGAATACCAAATTGCTCGCTACGATTTGTCTCACAGACAAGATGTACCGGTTTATTCAGATTCCATGGACGCATATCTTCTTCACTTGTCGGAAGATGCTGTCGATGCCTTCGATATGAACAGTGCCATCGGAAAAGAATATGCTCGTATCCACACATACCAGCCATCTTCCACGCTTTTGCAGAAGATCCGAACTTTTAATTTTTCCCAGGCACACGCCAACCGGATCTTTCAAAAATAGAACCCTCTGAGACTAGGTGATGCATTCCCTGTCAAGTAGACAGAGGAAATAATTAAATC
>AUXO016399359.1_pt1 | contig 16152 bp, 7 predicted proteins | sample 768731 | NCBI WGS metagenome assembly AUXO01 (sample SAMN02715735, study PRJNA202380) | gut metagenome | biome: sheep rumen | host: Ovis aries | place: New Zealand: Palmerston North
TAGTAAGTGTATAAAAGTATTACTCAAGAGTGAAAAAACATAATTTATGCCAACACTCAAATTTTAAAAAAAAATAAACGGAGGTACATAATGAAGATTATATCGTAATGGCATTCGTTGCATCCGAAGATTTTTCTACGGTCTCCTTTTTAATCACATAGTCATTGAAGTTTCGGTCATATAGTGATGCGGCCAGTATTACAACTGCACATGAACCGACATTATGTACAAGTGCTCCTGTAATCGGATTTAACAGTCCGAGTACTGAACATATTATCGCAAGAGCATTTATTATCATGGATATTGTGATGCTTAAGTGAATGGTGAATAATGTTGAATTTGACAATTTTTTAAGATATGGAAGTTTTTCAATATCATCCCCTAATAGTGCTATATCCGCCGCATCTATTGCTATGTCACTTCCCATACCTGCCATTGCTACACTTACATCAGCAGTCTTGAGTGCAGGAGCATCATTTACTCCATCACCTACCATACATACACATTTACCTGAATCCCTTAGTTGTTGTACTATTTCTACCTTATCTTCAGGAAGTAATTCGGAGTGAATGTTTTTGATACCTATTTTTTGTGCAAAATAATTTGCAGCCTTTTTGTTATCACCAGTTATAAGTTCAACACTTGTATTAAGGCTTTCTTCAAGGGTGCAGATTACATCTTTAGAATTTTCACGTAGAACATCTGATAGTCCTACAAGTCCAATGATTTTATCATTTACAGCCACGATAATTGATGCCATACCAACATCCCTTAATGAATCCAATTGATTGATTGCATCGTTATCCATATGTATGTTGTTATCGTCCAATAATTTTTTATTTCCTGCATAGACTGTATCATTGCCATATTTGACTATAACTCCTTTACCCGGTATCATTTCAAATTCATCAACATCTTGAATGTTGCCTATATGTTCTTTAGCATAACTAACAACTGCTTTTCCTATTGGATGTTCGGATTTCTGTTCGGCTATTGACACGTATTCAAGTAGCTTGTCCTCTGATATATCCTCATCAAGTGATATTAGTTTTGATAATTCGAGATTTCCATAGGTTAATGTACCTGTCTTGTCAAATCCGATACAGTCGACCTTGCCCATCTTTTCAAGAGCTTCACCTGACTTGATGAGTACGCCGTGTTTTGTTGCCTGGCCGATGGCAGCCATTATTGCCGTTGGTGTAGCGAGTATCAATGCACATGGACAGAATACTACTAGTATGGTTACTGCCCTTATTAGTTCCCCTGTTATAAAGTATGTTACTACTGCAATGGCAAGTGCTATAGGTACAAGCCATGTTGCCCACTTATCGGCGATTCTCTGAGTTGGTGCCTGTTTCTGGTCTGCTTCCTGTACCATCTTTATAAGTTTTTCAAGTGATGAATCCTTACCTACCTTGGTGGCCTTGAAATCTATCGCACCATATAAGTTTAACGTTCCGGCAAATACTTCATCACCGGTTGACTTATCTACAGGTAGTGATTCACCAGTCATTACTGATTGATCTATAGATGTGTCACCGTTTATTATAACTCCATCGGCAGGTACTGTTTCACCGGGCAGTACTCTTATTGTATCATCAATCCGTACTTGCTTTGCATCTATTTCTTTTTCTATCATGTGATTATTTTCTTGTGTTATTATTCTGGCCTTTTGTGGTTTCAGATTTATTAAATCTGCAAGTCCCCGTTTGGAACGTTCTACTGTATAGTCTTCTAAGAGTGCTCCCAGTGCCATGATGAAACATACTTCACCAGCTGCAAATATTTCACCTATAAGTAGAGATGCTATCATTGCCATGACTATTAATAGTGCTGAAGATATCCAATGTTCATATATCAGTCTGCTTACTGCCAGGTATAATAATGGGAGTCCGCAGATTATTATCGTTATCCATGCCGGATCAAGATATGTCTGAACATCTATTCCCATAAGTAGGAATATTAAACTGATTGCCAGGAATATTCCTCCGACGATAGTCATCTCTAAGCTTTCAAATGTATCGATTAGTTTTAAGAATTTGTTCATTAGTATTACCTCCTTATAAATATATTTGCTCTATAGTAATACTATTGTAATACTACTATATAAATGAATTTACTAATAAGTAATACATTTGTATTAATATAACAAATAAATAATGTATAACAAAAAAGTGAAATAATAGGTATTAAAAATACAAAATATAAATAAATAAGAAATAAATAAAAAAAATTTAAAAATCTAAAAAAATAATATACAATTTTTATTTTAGAAAAATAAGAAATATGCTAAAATCCCTTCAATAAAGCGATTTAATTTAATGGAAAATCATAAAAAATAGAATGTTGAAAACATAATAAATTAAAAAAACAATTACCAATAACATATAAAATAGCAAAAAATAATGATAAATATATAAGTAAATAATGATAAATAATTAATTATAATGTTAAATTATAACATACAAATATTATAAATTAAAGGAGAACAAAAACATGAATGATTTATTTAACCTATCAGGACAAGTAGCATTAGTAAGTGGAGCAAGCTCAGGTATTGGAGTAGACATGGCAAAAGCATACGCAAGATACGGAGCAAACATCGTAGTTACAGGAAGAAGAAAAGAAAGATTAGACCAAGTAGCAGAAGAAATCAAAGAACTCGGAGTAGACTGCATAGGTGTAGTATGTGACGTAACAGACACCGAAAGTGTAGAAAACTGTGTAAAAGAAGTAATGGACCACTATGGAAGAATCGATATATTACACAACAACGCAGGTTACGGTGCAACCAAAGAAGCAGAACTCTTAACAGATGATGAATGGAACAAAACCGTAGATGTAGACTTAACAGGTACATTCAAAATGTCAAGAGCTGTAGCACGTGAAGCAATGATTCCACAAAAATACGGACGTATCATAAACACAGCATCCATGTTCGGATTAGTAGGAACAATGGCAACACCAACCTCCCCATACGCAGCAGCAAAAGGTGGAGTAGTAAACCTAACAAGACAATTAGCAGCTGAATGGGCAAAATACAACATAACCGTAAACGCTATCTGTCCAGGTACATTCCCAACAGAATTAACCCGTTCAACAATCGACAATGATGAATACAAAGCATACACAAAAACAGTTGTACCAGTAGGAAGATCTGGTGTTGACGGAGAATTAGATTCAACAGTTGTATACTTAGCATCACCTAAATCAAGTTATGTAACCGGTCAAGCAATAGCAGTTGACGGTGGATACACCTGTATATAAGTGAACAATTCACTTATACATTCTTTTTTTAAAAAAAAATAATCCCCAACTAGTTTTACAAAAATAATTTAGTAGAAATATGTTTGAAATATAATATATAATTATTTAAAAAAAAGTAAGAAATTGGATTAACAACAATTTCAAAAAAAATAGGAAAATAATGATTAATTATCTAAAAAACCATTACTTCTTAAGTATTCAGTAAATGTCATGTCAGGTGTCATGTCTTTATCACGGACAACAGATTTTATTTCTTTAGCTTCCTCATTGTCCTCTTTGACATCATCTTTAGACTCATCTGCAATTTCTTCAGATTCTTCAACTTGATTTTCTTCTAATTTTTCATCAGAATTCTCATCTTGGACATCTACAGACTCTTCTTCATCTTCAACAGATTCTTCAGTACCAACAACTTCTTCATTATCAGACTGAGCATCATCATTAGCTTCATCATCAACTGCTACTTCTTCATCAGCAGATACAACTTCCTCATCAGATTCAGCTTCGACATCATCTTCTGATTGTAATTGTTCTATTTGTTCAAGACAATCTTCAGCAGCCTGAGCAATAGGATCAACTACTGTAGATACAGGAGGTGCATATGAAAATTCCATAGATACTACATCTTCACATTTGAGTTTTTGACTCATAATTGCTGTCATGGTATCAACACGTTCAGCAACAGCTTCTTGACCAAACATTTGACAACCAATAATTGTACCATCTACTTTAGCAATTAATTTAATGAATAATGGTTTGCTTCCAGGATAGTATCTAGCCCTTGATAATGAGTCAATTCTACTGACGACTACATCAATTCCCTGTTTTACTGCTTCTTGTTCTGTAATACCAATTGCGCCCATTTCCATATTTCCGATTTGTGAAACTGTTGAATTTAGTACTGGCTGGAATTCTATGTCATGACCAGTTATGTGTTTAGCAAGTATTATACCTTGACGTACTGCAGTAGTTCCCAGAGGTGATAATGTTATTTCACCAGTAATTGCATTGGTTACTTGTACACAATCTCCTGCAGCATAAACATTTTCTACAGATGTTTCCATATGGTCATCTACTTCAATAGCAAATTTGCCCATTTTACAGCCAATGCTTTCAGCAAGTTCAGTTTGAGGTCTGACCCCTGTTGATAAGATAACCATATCTGCTGGTTTTTCGACACCATCAATTGTAACTGATTCTACTTTGGTCTCTCCGTTGATAGACTCAACAGCTGCCCCAGTTAATATTTCAATTTTATTGCTTTGAAGGTGTTCTTGGAATTTATCACTCATTTCCTTATCAAATGATCTTGGGAAAAGTTGAGGTACCATTTCAGCAATTGTAACTTCAAGTCCTTTGTTAGCTAACTCTGAACCTAATTCCAATCCAATAGCTCCACCACCAACTAAAACTACACGTTGAGACTTGTCAGCATAGGCTTGTATCTGTTGACCATCTTCAACTGTTCTAACCTTAAATACTCCATCTAAGTCTTTTCCTGGAATTGGTGGAATTAATGGCTTACCACCAGTAGCTATGACAAGCTTATCATATTTCATTACTTGTTTATTTCCTTTTTTATCTTCATAGATTACTTCAGTTAGGTCTTTGTTAATTTCTGTTACTTTTGTCTCAGTTAAGATTCTGATATTTTTACGCATGTATTCTTCTGGCCTGTGCATGATAATATCATCAAAACTATCGATATGTCCACCTATTACATAAGGAATTGCACATGGTGAATATGCTACGTGTTTTTGAGTTGTAAATACAATTATCTGTGATTCTTCATCAAATTTTCTAATATTAGATGCTGTTGTTAATCCGGATGCTCCTCCGCCTATAATTATTATATTCAATCCTGTCACCTGTAGTTATATCATTAATTAATATGTAAAATATATTATGATATTATATTTATAACTTGTATTATTTAGGTGTTTAGATTTAAGATTAATAAAAAAAATATAAAACAGAATTAGGTGAATAAGAAAATATAACCAAAAAACATTACGATAGGACCTAAAACACCTATAACTACTAATATTCCATAAATATAATTCCCTTCACCCCTTAAGTCATGACCGGACCATTTACTAAGTTTATCAGGAATAACAATGGGAAAATTAATTATAATATAAATTATAATCATAGCTATTCTGGAATTAATTGGAACTCCCCACTCCGGGGGGCTGCCAAGAAGGAAATTTAATATAAATAATGGACCGAACGTATAACCAATATATTGAAATAATAATTCAGTATAAGACACATAACATTTACGTATACTGCCATAAAAGTTTTCAACGGGCTCATCACCAACTTCATCATTAAATACATTATGTCTTAGAACAATTAATAATATAACAATTCCAAACTTCCATATCATAGGCAGCCAACCAAGAGAACATAACCAAAAATAGGAAGGCGTGTCTAAAGTAGTTACTACTACAAAACCACTGTTCATTAGAAAAGCATACACTGATAATAACAAAATATATTTATAGGAATACCCATCAACCCTCATCTTTCCATCTGATGGTTTCTCATCTATACCAAACCATTTGATAACAGTTAAATGTAAAATGACCTGTCCGAAAATTAATACAAATATATACCCAATCATATACCAAAAAAAATTCATAATAACACATCCTTCTCAAAAACAACATTTGATAACGAATCATTATTAGTGGCCAGATAATAAGATTCCTTAGACATATAAATAAATCCAGAATCATTTCTTATTTGATTTAAAAATGATTCATCACTTACATCAAATAATTTAATAAATACTGATTTGAAATAGTTTTTTACTAAAACATTAACCGTAGTGTCATACATGTTTATAGTTAAAAACAATGATTTTTGGAAATTATGTCCCAATAAGGCAACAAAAAGAAGTGATTCTTTATCATAATCATCCAACATCCCAAATATTTCTTTAACATACATATTGCTTTTTTCAGATGTTTTAAATAAAAATTTTCCTAAGTCATAAGGAACTTCCGTATATAATTTACTAAAAGTACGTAATGGAAGAATATTAACCATTGAATCCACCATTATTCCAAATAGAGATTGTCCTGTTGCATTTTGAATATATAATTCACCTGCAAATGTAACAAATCCTTGTAAACCATGTTCAGCATAATTATAAATATTATCAGCGTGTAAAGTTAAATCTCCAAATCCTTCAACAATCTTATCAGTAAGCCCCAATTTTGATAATTTTCCTGCGACACCAGAGAAAAATTTAGCGTAAGGTAAGTTGGAACCAACATCAACGCCCGTTTTAATTACTCGAGTCATATTAGTACCATCCATGCTAAAACAACCATTAGCATCTGCACATATTAAAGTACCAATACATACCAATCCGCCTCCTGCAGCAATGCCCCAGGGACCAAAATTACAAGCATAACCTCCGACGTTGATTATTATTTGTCCTGCCAAGTTTTGGGCTTCTGCTTCAGGAGAACCTACTTCGAAATTTAAGAAAGATGTTCTGGATGGGTCGTCACTAAGAAGACCATGGTATACATTCCCATCTGAATATAAGTAATCTGTAACTATACCCTTTTCTGTATCGAAGACCAATATTGATTGTTGATCCCCTGAAATTACAATTATATTCGAAGCATTCTCTATTATTTGATAATCATCATTGTTTATGGAATCCAATAAATTAATTATAGGTGAGGATATATTAGCTAATCTGTTCAACACTTTTGTTTCGATTGTAGATAATCCCATTGTTGTAAAAAATCTAAAAGTGTATATACTTTCATTATCTCCCTGAACATCCATGCCCAGTAAATTATCTAAAGTATGTAGATATGCTGTATCATTGTTTAAACCTGTCATGACAATTGTATTGGTTAAACGATTCCATGTAGTATTAGTCATGTTTGCAACCATATCTGCATATACATCATTGAAGTATATTTCTTCAAGTCCTACAAGGAACATATTCTTCATTATCGTAGTTGCATTAGGATATGTTTTATTTAGCCAATAATTAAATAATTCTAAGGTAACCTTGGATTTAACTATAGAATATGATTGTAGAGCATTTGTTACTCCAATAATTCCATAACGGAACTCTTCATTTCTTGTTACTGAACTATTGTCACAGGTAAATATGGATGTTATATTTTCAATATATTTTTCACGGATTATTCTATGTGTATTCTCATCATACATAACCAATTCGTTGGTATTTGCATAATGAATACCGGCCGATTGATAATTATAATAGTCTGTTGGATTATCAATTATACCCTGAATGTATAGCTGATGTTTCAATCCGGATTCGTCATATAACATTCCTTCAGTATAACATGCTATTGCAGTAGTTATACCATTTAAATTGTATCGGAGCAATGTAACATACATCGATTCATTATTTCTAGGGACTCTTAAATTATAATTTGGTGCGGTCGTGGTATTTGAAATAACCACGAATTGATTTATTTCCGTTTTTAAATTATAGTAATATTTGACGATAATATTATTATTTTGATACATCAATAATATACCATTGACATTCGGAATATACGAGTGGGTACATTGAATGATTGAACTACCATTTAATGGAATAAAGTAAGATGCCTGTTTTAAGTTATATTGAATATTATTATCCTGAATGTTGGTAAATGTGTAATTAACACCGGATACTGTTATATTAATTATTTTTTGCATTGGTACAATTACAGTTCCGTTGATTCCTTCCTGTCTTATATAAATATTATAAGGATCACCCTCTTCACTAACAACATTAGGTAAAGTTACATTTACATAACATGGAATAACACTAGTATAATTTATCAAATCAATTGTTGAATTATCAAAATCATAATTATCATATATATAATTAGGAATAGAATAATTCAATATTGTCTGAGTATTATTATTTGGATTTAAGAGTTGACCAATCGTATAAGTGTAGTTGACAGTTTGTAATACCACTTTAATTGAGATATTGTTGGTGCTATTTTGATCTAATTCATGATAAACAATATGTGAAGTAGTGCTTATATTGTCATATTGTCCTATCAGTTCATCATTGACATAATATGTGATGTTACCTACTAATTTTGAATGTTTGCTGAGTTTCAATCTTAGTGTGGTTAAATTAAGACTCGTATTTAAATAACAATTATAATTTAAATTGGAAGAATAAACTTTAATGGATGCAATGAGGTTATAATTTGCAAGATCTATCCAATTTTCTCCATCTAAACTTATATAACTTAGTTTATGTTCACTGTCAAATATCCGATCCAAAGCATCCTGTGTGAATACTTCACATACATTCGTTGTATTTACCTTTAAGACTACTGTAAAATTATCATATTCATCTAAATGAACCCATGTTGTTAATGGAATTGACTTATATCCAGTATAATTTATAAATCCGGATTGATTAGACAATAATAATCCATTTTTGTACAGGTATATTGTGTAAGATGTTTCCTGCTGGAAATATGTTCCCACTGCTTTTAATGTTTCATTGTTTTTGGCTTGATAATTATTTTTTATCCAGAGAGTACTTGAATTATTCAAGTTCAAGGATTTAGTACTTGAAATCTCATTTTGATATATTGTAGTGTAATTTTCATTGTTGTCTAAGTCAAAAGAGTACATGTTCCATCCCGTTACATTAAATCCACCTAATGATTTATCATAATACGAAATATAATTAAATCCATTATAACCTTGATTTGAACCCCAACTATTTTTCACTATAAATGCACCATTACCTTCAGGACACAAACTATGATTATTATTAAAATTATATTTATCATAATTATCATCCCATCCAACTAACATTATAGCATGATTAGGTGTAGTATAATTATGGGAATATAATGTAAGTATATTATTGTTTGAATTATCGTCATATGAGTTTTCAAAGTAACAATCTGTCAATACTGCACCATATTTCAATATCATTTTCTTAATTTCACTTATTTGTGAGAAATTATGAGTATAAATCATAGCTTTTACATCAGATATTATTAACGTATTGTTTAGTTCTGGTGAAATTGTACCCTGTTCATCAAACAAATCATCATCTTCATTAATCAATGTTTTTCCACTAATAATCGCATTAATTGTTCTTAATAATGAGTTTCCTCCAGATAAATCCTGATTAATTTCATTAATCGAATACATGTTAACTGCATTATTTAGATAATTCTCCGAGAAATTTCTTGTTATCCCCTGTTTTTTTAATATAGCTGATTCTAATGTGCCTAAAGAAGCAAATGCCCAACATTTTACTGATTCTCCTTGATTTTTAATTGATGTTACAAGTCCATAATCATTCATATCAAACGATTCATTATCAGTTTGTGAATATAATTTAACTGACATATTTTTAGGTAAATATACATCATTTCCTGCAAATGAAAATGTTACATTTAATAGATTTTTATTTACTGATGGTACTGTATAATTAAAAGATAAACATCCATTAATTATTTGTTTATTATATGTTATCCCATTAATTTTTACTTTTATATTATCTGTTATATCTTCATTCATAGTTGCATTGATTGTTATTATAGCACCTGGAGTTACTATTGAGTCATTTACTTCAAGTAACGGCTCTATTTTTTTGTTAAGGATTGTGTTATTTGTATTAATGTAGTTTTTTGCCGGTGATTTTAAATATAATGTATAATTTACTCTTGAGGAAAGATAATTGGAAGATCCTGAATAGACTACTGATACATTATAATAAGTTTTCTGATAAGTATTTGATAATGTGTGATTAAATATTACTGTATTATTTATAATATTAGCATATATAACACTCCCATTTTCATCTTTAAGCGTGATTCCATTTAATTTCATTGTTATTTTACCCTGATTTGTATTAATTTTTATTATAAATTTGAAATCATTTCCTTTTTGAGCAATATACGAGTTATTAATTATGATAGTTGGTTCAACTTTATTTATAAATGATAAATTCTGGTTATCGACATTGAATGTTACATTTGTAATTATTGAATTTAATACAATATCTATTGAATTATTAAATGTTGCGGAATCATTATATGTTTCAGAGATTATATTCAATTTGCGAGTCGGCAAATAAGTTGTGGTGGTATTGAGTGTATTTAAGGTATTTAATGAGAGATTATACAGATTTAAATATGTATTTGATTGATTGCATGATAATGTGAGTATTCTCCAATTATTTGGTGTGATATTATTTGTTACTACTGTAAAATTTGGATTGTTTATACCCCACCAATTGGAATCAAGATTATACGAGGAATTATTAATATATATTATATTTTCATTATTTGAGGATAGTATAATATTATCATTTAAGGATATTGTGCTTTTATATGAATTTAATATCTTCCCATTATCTGCCATATTATCTTCAAATGTGGAATAGGCTATTGCGAGTAACGTGTTATATCTGGAATTAATGACACCTGCTTTATTATTTGCCGAATTATTTGTGAAATTGGTTGAATTTATTAGAACAGTTCCATAAACAAAGTACAATGCTCCCCCATCATTTTCAGTAGCTTGATTTTTTGTGAAATTTGAATTTAGAATTGTTGTATAATCCTTGCTTAATTGGGTTATTGCTCCACCGCTAGTAGCCTTGTTTGATGTGAAATTAGAAGTATAAATATATAATTCAGTATTTAATGAGTATATTGCACCCCCAACTCCATTTATTGCATTATTTTTAGTTATGTTTGTATTGTTAATTATAATGGATGAATTTTCACTTTTTATTGCTCCACCACTATATGTTGCATTATTATTTGTAAAAAGAGTGTTATTTATACGTATGACATCATTATACTCTAAACTAATTCCTGCACCATATTTAGCAAAGTTATTGTATATTCTAGAATTATTTATATCAATTAATGAAGTATTTGAATGTATTGCACCACCAGATTTTATCACTGTGTTGTTAGATATAGTACAATTGTTGATAATTAATGTAGAATCATTTGTATATACTGCCCCACCTTCATCTGCTAGATTATATTTAATTGTATCATTAACCATCACAACAGTAGCATTTGAACTATAAAATGCAGCGCCAAACTGAGCCTTATTATTAAAATAAGTGTTGTTATTAGAATATAAGGATGATCCATTAGTAGTAGTTATTATTCCAGTATGTTTTGCAGTATTGTTATGAAAATTATTATTAGTTACATTGATAAATCCACCATAATTAAATATTACAGACCCATCATAGGCACTATTATTCCAGAAGTTATTTTTTTCTATAGTTGCAGACCCATTTTCATTATTGTATATAATGCCATATTCTGCAGTATTATTTGCAATTAAATTTCTTTTTAAATATAATGAAGCATTATTATAAATTACTCCACCAAACGTAGCATTATTATTAGTAATTAAATTATTATTTAAGATTGTTAAATTATTATTTAATATAATACCAAAGTAATTACCTGTAATTTTCTTAATTGTATTATTTAAGAGAATTAAGTTACCAAAATTACAAAATGCTCCAACATAGTTATTAGTATCATTAGTTTCAACAGCTGAAAAATTATTTTGCTCAATATAATTATTTATAAAGGAAACATTAGAGTTAATATTATATAATATTCCTGATTTGCTAAAGGTAATATTTATCATATCATTACCATAAACAGATGCCAATCCACTATCAAAATAAAAAATTCCAGAATACTTAGAGAACGAATTATAAATTTGATTATATCCAAAATCCAAAAAACCATTATTTAAAACAATTGAAGAAACATTACCCCAATTATTTGTAAACTTATTATACCCAATTAAAAAAGTTCCCATATCATTCACAAATAAGGAGTTGCCAACAACAAAATTATTATCAAAGGCAGAATAACATATGCTTGCATTCCCCCAGTTTCTTATTAATTCCATGAATACTTTATTATTATTAAAATTAGATTTACGGATATCCATTGAATTATTATTCCATATTAAAGAATTTTGAGAACGTTCATTATTAAAAGTAACATTATTTAAAAATAAGGATAAATCGTTATAAATAATAGAATAGGAACCATTATTAAATTCAAACTCTGAATTAAAAATTTCCATTTCATATAAATTATTTATAATAGCATGATCTGCAACATTATTATTTAAAATACATGTATCTATTAAACAAACTCCGTCATTTCGAATGATACAACCCCTATTTGCATTATTTTCATAAAGTTTAGTGTCAAATAAATGCAATCTTCCAGCATTATATATTGAAGTACTGTTATGTGAATTAAAATTTCGTATAGTACAATTATTTATTAGCAATACTCCATTATTAAAAATAACAGGAGGATTACAATAATTATTCGAACAGAGAACTATTTCATTAATAGTTACTTTCTGATCATCAGTTATATAAAAAAAGTTATATGAACAATTACAAACATTAAAAACATGATTATTAGCAAATATAATTACATTGACATAATCAAAACATACTGTTCTATTGGGATAATAAACATTTTCACCAACATTTATAACTAAAGTAGTTTTTCCTTGATTATTTTCTGAATAATAATAAAAATCATCAATAGTATTCACAGAAACACGATATGCATTCAAATAATCTAAAACCTCTTGTGACTCAGGTAACGTACCATATTGATAAACATAATCCAAGATATTCATATAAAAATATAAAGAATCTTCAAATGTTAAATTTCCTATTTCCGATACAAAAGTAGGTAAAGGTTGATTATAAGTTACATAAACTGAGCAGATATTAAATGCAAAGTTTATATACTCTTCTTTAGTCATGGAACATCCATAACAAGTTGAGGAATAAGAAGAAATTACATCCAGATAATTATAAGAATAATAATAATACCCTGTACTTTGTATTAAATTACAAAGAAGATACAAATAATCTGCTTTAGATAATGTGATATTATCAATAATTATCTCTGGAAATTGCAGATTATAATTTACATATTGTAATAAGTTATGATTAGATATGATAATATCCTCAGGTAAAAAATAAGGAGAATTAGTAATGTCTCTAAGAACAACTAATGTTTCATTATCGTTACTTTCCCCATCATCAATAAATTTGAAAAGAACACTTTCATTGTTTTTAATCATAATACTTTTAGAGTTATTTAAAAGATTAGAATTATTAGCAGTATTATTTTGAATTAATACATATTTAATATTTTTATAGGATAAATTCACATTTAACGAATCTTTTGGGAGTTTATAGTTACTATACTTTGAAAAAATATTTGAAGAATCCAAATGAGTACAATTTTTAATAGCATTCCTTTATTTAAACTTAAATCAGAAAAAGTATAATTATTTATATAGTCCTCATTATTTATTAGTTGATTACCCACATAATCATATCCACACACATTATCATCAATATTTAAATATCTAAAATGACATCCAGTTTCATCTTCAATTAAGCTATGACTTTGAATACTGTCGTTAATGATATTATCATTTGTTGAAACATCATTATCGCATTCATTAGCAGAAATAATAGGTAAAACTGAAAAAAATATCAATAAAAATAATATTAAAATTTTTATATTCACAAAAATCCCCTGTAATTATATGTATTAATAAAGTATTTATTAAGAAACCTTTATATATTTTTAATTATATACTTAATAACTAATAAAGCTTACTATAATAAAAAAAAATACAATTTAAAATGATAAATATGAAAAAATATATTACAATCCCCCTATTATTATTTATTTTGATTTTTTCCCAATGCATTTATGCTGAAGAAAACAATACAAACGAAAATAATATGATTATAAATGAGAATACAATGCCAACAAATGATAATTATGGTGTTAATAACCATAATGAAGAAAAAAATATAAAAACAGATACATTATCTGAAAACCCTTCAATAAATAATCTTCAAATTAAGTATCAACCTAACCCTGTAAATTACAGCATACATTATCCAAAAACTAAAACTCAAATAAACATCAGTAATTATACATATTATCATAATTCTAAAAACTTGATTATTGAAGGAAACGTGATAGGCCAACGAAGCAACGATGCAAACTTCACTCTTCAGATAAATAACTATGAAAAACTTAAAAAAAAAGGAAATAAAATAGAAGACTATTATCCAATATTTAGAAAAAATAATGGAAATTTCATCGCCAATATCAAAGTAGATATCAATGAATCATTTAATGTAACATTGAACTATCCCGAAACATTAGTTGAGTATCCTTCAAATGTAACCATTAACATTGACAACTTTAAGAAAGATTACATTATATCCGCTTATGCAGGTGAAAGAATAGAGGAATTCTTCCCAATCGTAGATGAAAATTATGAAAAGATTAACGAAGGATATGTTATATACAAACTGAACGGATTAACCCTAAAAAATAAAATGAATGACACAATCCAATCAAATGTTATAAATGGATCTGTACACCTAAATTATCTGATTCCATACACATTCAAAAGTAGAAACTATACACTTGAAATAGTATATATTAATGAAAAGGCAATTTCCAAGTCATTTAGAAATAGGTATACTATCTCACTTTATAAACATAATATCTCAATGACAACCAATGTTACAATATCAAAAAACATATATGAAAGTTCAATCCTCATAAGACCCTCTTTGTTAATTGATGGAAAAACACCCAAAAAAGGATATTTAATAGCTAAAATAAATGATGTGACTTTGAAGGATAAATTCAAAAATACAAGAGTTATTAATTACCCCCTTGCAATTTCATCAATGCTTAAATATAATGAATCTGTTCCAGTTCCAGATTATCTTAATAAAAACTTTGATGTTGATATACGTGATTCATGGAGGGGTAAAACACTTAAAATTACAGTTCTATACAGTTTAAATAATTATGGACGTATTGAAACTACAAATTATTGCACATTATCTTCTGAAAAGTTAAACACATCCATAGTCTTCGACAATATTATATGGACAAATAAAAGTGTACATCTACAAGGAAATATCATCACGAAGTATTTAAACCGCAATGCCGTTGGAAAAAACATTTTGTGTATTAAACTTAATTCTATAACATTGAAAGATTCAAACAACAAGCCAATTAAGTTTGAAGTAAATGACGGAAAAATAGACATTGAATTTAAAATACCAGATAATTACAAATCAGATAAGTATAATCTAACAATCACAAGTGGTGAAAGAAAACATTATAATAGCATTAGAACATCACGAAGCATAAATAACATTAACCCACATCTAAATTTGAACAACGAGGAACAATTCTTATATAAATATAATCAGATTAAAGAAAGAACTAAAGAAATAAAGTACAATATATCCATTAATATTAATAGAATCAAATGGACAAATAAGACTGTACAACTACAAGGAAATATCATAAATGACAAATTTAAGAGTACCATTTTAGAACAAAGCATTATAATTCTTAAACTTAATTCCATAACCTTAAAGGATTCAAACAACAAGACAATAAAGTTTGAAGCAAATATTGGAAAAATAGACATTGAATTTAAAATACCCGATAATTACAAGTCAAACAGTTACAATCTAACGATTATTGTCGATCAAACAATATATTATAATAGTTATCGAAAATCAATAATGATTTATAAGAATGATACCCTTAAATAAAACTTATACTATTTAGAGTTATTATGAAATAATTAAAAATAGAATAATACTTATTATTCTATTAATCCCCTTATTGTCTGTGCAAATTCTGATTCAACTATGGACTTTGCACCCAGTGTTTTTGAATGTGCATCCAACTCAGTTACCACATAGTCAAATCCCATTTCTCTTAATGGTTTTACCAGTCTTGGTCCATCTGTTAGTGCTACTGTTTT